>Ga0209085_1000126_pt1 | contig 57209 bp, 55 predicted proteins | sample C_131016_EF_Meta_FD_187310 | JGI IMG/M metagenome (GOLD analysis project Ga0209085, IMG submission 187310) | Freshwater microbial communities from Lake Croche, Canada to study carbon cycling - C_131016_EF_MetaG (SPAdes) (version 2) | ecosystem: Environmental > Aquatic > Freshwater > Lake... | reverse complement strand
TCTAGTAAAGAGAAAGAAATAGCTTCACTTGAGATGGAAGTTGCAAGACCCGAGATTTGGAATAACCCAACGGAAGCTCAGCAAAAGAATAAAATACTTGCCGGACTTAGAAAAACTATAGACCCTTTGATTATACTTAAAACTCAAATTGAAGACATGAACGAATTAGTAGATTTAGCAGATAGTTCAATGGAACCTGAGCTTGATTCACAGATAGATGCCTTTAAGATGCAGCTACAAGATTTAGAAAAGCAACTATATTTAGATAAGCCTTACGACAAACACAATGCAGTCATAAGAATTAGTGCCGGAGTCGGGGGTACTGATGCACAAGACTGGGCTGAAATATTGGAACGTATGTACTTAAGGTGGGCCGAAAAAGAAGACATGCAGGCAGACATACTTGAACGTTCTGCTGGTGAAGAAGCTGGTCTGAAAACATCTGTACTAGAAATATCTGGACCATATGCTTACGGAAAATTACGCAGCGAGAACGGTGTCCATAGGCTTGTTAGACTTAGTCCGTTCAATAGCGATAATTTAAGACAAACCAGTTTTGCTCTAGTTGAAGTTTTACCCGAAATTGAAACTCCAGAAGAAGCGGTAATCGAAGACAAAGACTTGAAAGTCGATGTATATAGGGCTGGGGGACATGGCGGTCAATCTGTAAATACGACAGATAGCGCTGTAAGGATTACACATATTCCAACAGGAATAGTAGTTGCAATCCAGAATGAAAGATCTCAATTGCAGAACAAGGAAACAGCTATGAAGATTTTACGTTCAAAGCTTATTCAAATGCAGCTTGAGCAGCACGCAGACTCGATTGATGAACTCAGAGCCGGAGAGTCAGCTAATTGGGGTTCTCAAATTAGAAACTACGTGATGCATCCATACACATTAGTTAAAGATACTAGAACTAAGTTTGAGACTAATGATATCCAATCTGTGCTTGACGGAAACATCTCGGGCTTTATAGAGGCGTACCTAGTAGGAAAAGTTGACAAATAAAATATAAGCATTATATTTATAAGTAAGAAAATATAAAAGGAAAAAATATGGAACCAAATCAATCAGAACCAACAACACCTATGCAAAATCAACCTCAAGATGTCACACCAGTTGCGGCACCTGTCACTGAACAGCCTGCATCTCCAACTGTTAGCGCACCAGCTAATAGTCCAAGCACTACACCTGAATCAGTTAACTTCACTAATTCACAAAGCACAGTATCTAGCACTCCACAAATGACAGCTGCAAAACCAAAAAGTTCAAAACTTACGCTTATCCTAGTAGTTGTACTAGTTGTTGTTGCAGTTGCAGTAGCTGCAGTTTGGTTTATGAATCGCTAGTCGATAGACTAGCCTGGTATTTATGAATCACAATTTAAGAGATTCTGAACATAATGCCAAAGTTGTAAATAAAGAAATTCATTATATAAATGAGCCAGTATTGCGGAATACCGGCTCATTTAATAATCTTGAGAATAAGTCTACAAAGAGTCATAGAAAACTACATAATAATTTATTGATGAGACTTTTATAAATATCACTTTCTGCAATTTTTGTACTTGTTAGCGCCTATTTCATTATAAATAATTATTTTTATAAAACTTATAATTTTTCTAATAGCATTATTAGTATTACTATCCCCAATCATACAGACTATATCTTCTCAGATAAATCGACTTCTGAATATGATAACTTTGTTTGGTCAAAAAAAAATAATCAAAGTCGTGCGTCGATTACAGTTAGGATAGAAAGAACACAAAAAAATAAATCCGAAGAGACAGAATACTTAGACGGAATTATATCAGAATCATACTTCTTGCAAAATTATAGTAAAACTTATTTCAGCATAAAAAATTTCGTAATTATAGATAGTCAACGAAACAATATGAATGTCAGAGATGTGCAATTTGATGTATATCAAAATATAGAGTTAAAGGCAAAATTTAGAGATATATATAATTGGAGACAACAAAATTGCAATGCTTCTGATATCAGCCGAACCTTATGATTCTGACCTGATAAAAAATACAGATAATATAATTGATTGATTTATGCTTAAATAGAATATTCTATACGGCATGATATGATTTATACATAAGAATAATTTAGGAGTTTATATGGATAGTGACCAAATAAATACATATCAAAATACCACTGGACAACAGAAAGTAAATCCTGTTAATCTAAATAAGAAACGACCTAGTAAAAAAATATTAATTATAGCTCTATCAACCATAGTTTTGGTTGCACTCTCGTTCCTGGCATGGTATATCTTCTTAAAAGACACTATTTTCTTGGCAAATTATTCCAATTCATCGATTAGCATTGACGTTCCTTCTTCGGGATTTGAAATAAAAGACAATTTGAATACAGACAAGACTATCGAATGGTCTAGATCGATGGATGATAAAAATAAAATTTCACAAATAAGAGTCGTATATCTCGAGGCGGGAGATTCGCATGATGAAATATTAAAAAATTATGACGATCAACTTACAGACGCTAATACCTATGCAATAATAGAAAAAACAGATCAAAGCAATCTTTTAGGCTACGCCTACAATAAAAGCTCAAAAGATGGTGCCGACATCAGAAGGGTTGTCTACACCTTACAGGCTGACGGAAAAAAAATATATGAAGTCAGAACAGTATACTATGTAAAGGGAACTGTTGTTATTGCACTCAAAATTAAAGCAGGCTTAGAAAACAACAAGTTCATGGAAAAAATAGACGCAATAGAAAATTCATTCAAAATCAAGTAATCTAACACCATGCACTATCTGCTCATGCTATAATATAATCAGATGATTTTATTAGATAGGGTAACTAAAAAGTATCTCAAAGACGGGGAACCGGCTTTAAACAGAATGAGCTTATTTATCGAGCCAAGAGAATTTGTAATCTTGGTAGGAACTAGTGGAGCAGGTAAATCAACTCTTCTCAAACTGCTTACCAGAGAAGAAAAACCTTCAAGCGGAAAGATCGTAGTTGGAGGAATAGACTACGATACGCTTAAGGATAGTCAGATACCAATGTTGCGTCGTAAGATCGGTGTTGTATTTCAGGACTTCAAACTTTTACCAAACCGTACCGTATTTGAAAACATTGCTTTCGCGCTAGAGATAGCCGGAATGACAAACAGAGAAATAAAAAACACTGTACCGAAGGTTATTGAGCTTGTAGGCTTAACAGGTAAAGAAAAGAAATTTCCTAATCAGCTTTCTGGTGGTGAGCAGCAGCGAGTCGCAATCGCTAGGGCAGTTGTCAGGCAGCCTAAGATTTTGATTGCAGATGAGCCAACTGGAAATCTAGACCCTAAATTCAGTTGGGATATTATACGCCTACTTGAAAAGATCAATAAATACGGCACAACAGTACTTCTTACAACGCATAACGTTGAAATCGTTAACAAATTAAAGAGAAGAGTTGTTACTTTAGAGCATGGAAAGATTATTAGCGACCAGGCTGAAGGAAGTTATAGACAATGAAAGATTCTGCTAAAAAAACTAAAAAGAAATCGGCTAAAGATATTTCAAGGCAGAAAAATTTCCATAGGAAATGGGTGACTTTTTTAAGGATGATCCGCTACGGTGTAAATAATTTCTCACGGAATGTATGGTTAACAATCGCTGCAACAGCCGTAATGACTATAACTCTACTATTTATATTCGCATCTGTGGTCCTGAGGAATGTGCTAATCGATAACATATCAGTACTTAAGGATAACGTGAGCATGTCTATATATCTTAAGAATGAAAGTACTGAAGCTCAGGCCAGTGAGGTCTCATCTCAGCTGGTGCAGCTGACTAGCGTTAAATCTGTAGAGTATGTAAGTTCAGTTAAAGCAAGAGAGAATTTTATAAATCAAAATAGCTCCGATGCAACAACCTTGAACGCACTTAACCAAGCATCTAATAAGTTCCCCGCGACTCTTCACATTAAGGTAGTTAATATAAACGATACTTCTCAGTTAGAAGAATTTTCAAAAAATAACGCTGTCCTACTAAAGTATATCGATTCTTCAAGACAGCCTTCATTTGCAGGCCCAAGAAAATCTGCGATTGAAAATATCGGCAATGTGGTAACGTTCGCTGAAAAGGCTGGGGCCGCAGCATCCGTAGTATTCATATTCATATCCTCATTGATCATTTTTAATACGATTCAGATGGCTATCTATACTCGTAAAGAAGAAATTGAAATGATGAAATTAATTGGCGCAGATAAATCATTTATAAGAGGTCCATTTGTAGTAGAAGCAGTATTTTACGGATTTATTGCCGCAATATTGGCAACTTCGCTAGGTTATGGTCTACTATATTACTTCAAAGATACATTATCGAGCTACATTTCTGTCGACAGTACCTTGAATATATTAATTGCCAATGCCGCGTTAGTAGTTTTAGGGATGATTTTACTAGGAGCTATCATCGGTACAGTTTCATCTCTTCTAGCAACTAGGCGACATTTAAAGGTTTAACAGAATGATAAAGTTGAGAAGTATTAGCAACAAAAGATATCTAGTAGTTTTGGCTGTTTTTGTTGCTGCCGTTTCTCTTCAGGCATTTGAGCCTAAATCAGTATCAGCAGATAAATATGACGATCAAATTAAAGCATTACAACAGCAGCTGGATAGTTATAATGCACAAGCCGCAGAGCTTGCTAACCAAGCTCAAACCCTACAATCTACCGTGTCATCTTTAAGAGCAGAGGCTAATGCCATACAGGCACAAATTGATATATCACAGGCGAAATACAATAAACTCGTTGCCGACATAGCTGCTACAGAAGTAAGAATTAAGGAAGACCAAGACGCGCTAGGTACTACTCTTGCGGACCTGTATATAGATGATCAAACAACATTGATAGAGCTCCTAGCTAGTAGCGCAAATCTAAGTGATTATTTAGATAAGCAAGAGTATAGAACTGCAATTAAAGAAAATCTATCTGCAAGTATAGATGAGATTAAAATATTAAAAACTCAGCTTGAAAAAGATAAAAAAGATGTCGAGCGTGTCCTTAAAGATCAAAATGTAGCTAAAGATAACTTAGTAGCTAAACAACAGGAACAGCAGAAATTATTGAATGATACTAAGGGACAGGAAGCTGCATTTCAGGGGTTGATTGGCGACAGTAGGGCGGAAATTCAGAAAGTACGTGAGGCTCAGGCTGCATACTTTGCAAGTTTGGCATCAAGTAACTCAAAGAATATATCCGCGGGAGATCCTAACAAAGGAGGTTATCCTACTTACCTAGCTAATGCTCCACAAGATAGCCGGGTTGACAATTGGGGAATGTACAACAGAGAGTGCGTAAGCTATACCGCTTGGAAAGTCTACCAATCTTATAAAAATATGCCCTATTGGGGCGGAAGGGGCAACGCTTGGCAGTGGGCATTTAGTGGATGGAAAGATGGACGCGGTAGAAAAGTATTTTACAATTCCGGAAACTGGCATACCTCGAATGCTGAAAGTTATGGCATTCCATCAGGATCTACACCGAAAGTAGGTTCTGTGGCTGTTGCAGACGCAACTCCTAACAACCCGTATGGCCACGTAGCCTGGGTAGAAGGAATTTCGGGCAGTACCATTCGTATAAGCCAGTATAACTGGTATGTAGCATCTCTCGGTGGCTGGGGCGTCTATACTGAAATGACTGTCAACTCAAGTATATTCCAGCGTTATATTTATTTTGGGGAATGGTAATATGAAAGACAAAAAAGGAGAATCAATGGATAAAGAAGTACTTAATAGATTTAGAATACGCAAAGGCGACTTTACTAAAATGAGCAAGAATATTAAATTAACGAATACGAAACTGGTAATATTTTTCAGTCTAACTTTAATAGTTGGTTTTGGCATGGGTGTATCTAGCTTATTTGTTTATGGAAAATATTTTGGAATCGATGCAACACCCGGCAATGAACTTAGTGCGAGCATAAAAAATACATACGCTTCTTTGAAAGATAATTTTGACGGCACACTAGATACCCAAAAGCTTATCGATGCTGCAAATAAAGGACTAGTTAGCGCGGCTAATGATCAATATACTTTATACCTCTCTTCAAGCGAATCTTTAGCATTTCAAAATGATCTAAACGGTTCAATAGGATCTGGAATAGGCGTTGAGCTGGGCACACGTAATGACAGAGTTGTCATATTGAGAACTCTTGCTGACAATCCAGCGCTTCGAGCAGGTATGCAAGCCGGCGATTACATTGTTTCGGTAGACGGTAAAGACACTACAGGCTGGACCGCTTATGATGCTGCAAAAAATATTCGTGGTGAAACCGGTACTATAGTCAAGATTGTTGTGGAGCGCGACACTAAAGAGCTTACATACGATCTAAAGCGTGAGACCATAAATAACCTAAGTGTAGACTCATATGTTAAGGACGGCATTGGTGTAATACGAATACTGAGATTTGATGAGCAGACAGCTGATCTGGCTAGGACAGCAGCAAAAGATTTCAAGAGCAAGAGTGTTAATGGTGTAGTTGTTGATTTGAGGAACAATGGCGGCGGGTATGTATCTGCAGCAAGAGATGTAGCTGGACTATGGTTAAGTAATAAGATAGTAATGACAGAACGTACTGGTGATCAGGTAATCGATACTATTAAAACAGGTAACTCTACATTACTTGAAGGTATCAAAACCGTTGTTATAGTAAACGGCAGTAGTGCCAGTGCAAGTGAAATATTAGCAGGTGCGCTGCAAGACTATAACGTCGCTAAAATTGTAGGTGAAAAATCTTTTGGCAAGGGTAGCGTACAGAAGCTGGTAGATCTAATCGGAGGATCTCAGCTAAAGGTTACTGTGGCAAGATGGTACACACCAAACTCAAAAAACATCACTGGACAAGGCATACAGCCAGATGTTAATGTAGTATATTCATCTGATGATATGAATAAAGGTAGTGATAACCAGCTTAACGCTGCAATCAGTGAGCTCAAAAAATAGAATTTCAATAAACGTATAAGGTTATGGTAAGATAGGAATATTATGGATAAAAAATACAAAATACTACTAGTAGAAGACGACACAGCACTATCATCAGTTTATAAATCCAGGATGGAACTTGAGGGTTTTGAAGTTAGAGAAGTCAGCAATGGCGAGCTAGCGCTATCTGCAGCTCTAGAGTTCAAGCCTGATATAATCTTGCTTGATGCGATGATGCCTAAGATTTCAGGATTTGACGTCTTAGACATAATCAGAAATACCAAAGAGACCGAATCTATTAAGGTTGTTATGCTGACTGCCTTATCACAGCCAAAAGACAAAGAGCGTGCGGAAGCATTGGGAGTCGATGACTATCTAGTCAAGTCTCAGGTTGTTATTGGCGATGTTGTTGCAAAGATTAAACATCATCTCGGAATTACAGCCTAGTTTGTATAGACTAATAAAAAATGCCCCGGAACTTCGGGGCTATTTTTTTTATTCTACTGATACTTGCGTACGGAACGCAGTTTTGCCAGTGAATCGGCTCTTTTTTACTCTAGAGAATTTTACAATTCCGTCGATCGCAGCATGGATAGTGAAATCACGGCTGATGAATGTACCAGGTCCTGCAATTTTAGTTGAACCAGTTTGACGAACTAAAACTTCGCCTGTATTTACTTTTTGGCCACCAAAACGCTTAACACCTAGTCGCTGACCGGCGTTATTGTGAATATTTTTTGATGAACCGCCTGCTTTGACTGTTGACATATTACTCCTTAGGTTGCTTTCTAATCTAGGTTATTTTACCAAAAAAGCTTATAATTTGCAAGATATAACGCTAGTTTGACTATATTTTTTCTAGTAGAACTAGCTCTCGACCAACTATTTGGTCTTCTCTGTGGTAAATTAGCGGATCATTACCGACAGTTTTAAGTTTAATCTGTTGTAGGTTGGCTTTTGCGAAATATTTACTAATTGGTAAATGAGTGAAGTCTCCTTGTTTATCTTTCCAAGCAGGCACTGCAATACAGAGTACTGTACCACTACTGACTTGCGAAGAAATATTCGCAAGAAAAGACGATGCTATAAATTCACAGTTTTTAACAACCTGACGTAGCTTCTCTGTGCTTGGTGGAGCAGAGAATGGTTGTCCAAGGTAAATCTCCGAGGCTACTAAATCTATAGGTTGACTCCATTTTGTATCCATAGCGTCGCCTTGATGAATGTTTGTTACTGTACCAACTCGATGTGTTTGAAACAGCCATTTTAAATTTTCTTCAGAATAATCAACCATTTTTTCAGATAAATCGGTCCCGTATATTTGAAATCCGGAAAGTGCGGCTTCCTGAAGGATAACTCCTGTTCCACAAAAAGGGTCCAGAAGTCTCATTGAGTTAGTCTTTGTCGTGTCCGTTGCATTTTTTCCAGCCGCCATATTGACCATTATTTGAGCTAGTTTTGGAGGTAACATCCCGACAAAAGCATCGCGCTTGGGTCTTGCTTGATCACGCTTGCTGTATGCAGTAATATTTTGAGATCCGGTGCTGCGTGCAACAATTGTTGATCCTGGGCGACGCGCTACAATAATTTCTACCTTGTTGTCGCTTAGACCAAGTTTATTGTGGTGTGATGTTGCCGAGGAAAGACTAGGAGCTTGATTTGGTACTAATCTTAGGCTTACATTTTGTTTTTTTAACAGATTTTTTATAACGAGACCTACTTTTTGGACTTGGCTAGAAGAAACATTAAAATCATAGACGCTTATTCCTAATGTTATTTTGCCTTCATGTTTAGAAAAAATCTTTGAATAGTGAGAAATAATCTGCTGACTAATGCTTGACCAGTCGTCATGATTGGTTGTAATGTCTACGATACCCGCCTTTAGTGTTCCGCCAAGTCTTTCAATATTGAAAAATTCAGTATTTACTGAAGCAACGCTACGTGAAAAGCTATGAACGTTCTCGGAACCATATACACGTTCCAATTCTGCCAGAGATAAAGAAGGTTGCCTACCCAAGAGTGCTATATACATGAATCTATTATATAATAATTCTATGACATTTCGTAGGGCCATCAGCATCATTACGATAATAGCGCTTCTATTAGTCGTATTTTTTGCACGACATAAATTACTCGAAGCGTGGAGTCTACTGGGTAGTGTGAACTTGTGGATATTATCTTTGATGATTCCTGTTCAAGTTCTTAGCTATTATTTTAGTGGAGGTATAATGTTTTCTTACCTTAAAAATAAAGGTAATCTCGAAAAACTAACCCATAGACAAATGACACGAATCTCTCTAGAGATTAACTTTGTAAATCACATCATACCGAGCGGCGGAGCAGTGGGAGTCTCGTATCTGGCATATGAATTAAAGCGACACGGTGTTTCAATATCGAGATCTACTATTGCGCAAGTAGTTAAGCATGTTCTAATGTTCGCTTCATTTATTATGCTACTAATAATTTCAGTTATAGTTTTAGCAATAGACCAACAGGTCGGCCGTTACGTGTTTGTGTCGACGGCTATTTTGACAGTACTCGCCATAGCAGCGACTGCCTTGGTAATCTACCTATTTAGCGACAATAAAAGACTTCAAAAATTATCAGACCGTATAAGACGCATAATAAATTCTACTGTCAATTTTGTGACCAGAGGCAAGAAACCAAAGCTGATTGATAAGAAAACTATAGATAATTTCTTTGAAGAAATGCATCACGACTATCTTGCTATAAAAAGGGATAAGAAGACTCTTTACTCGCCATTCGTTTGGTCGATATTGGCTAATGTACTTGACGTAGCTTTGCTATGGATAGCTTTTTGGTCATTCGGAGTTGCTGTAAATCCCGCGGTGTTATTTATAGCCTTCGGAGTTTCATCCATAGCTGGCGTAGTTACAGTTACACCTGGAGGTGCTGGAGTTTACGAGGCTGTTATGATAGCCTTTTTAGCTTCAGCTGGGGTGCCGCAAGAAACTGCCATTGCAGGCACGCTATTAGCCCGAGTTATTTTGTTAGCAGGCACAATAATATTTGGTTACACTTTTTATCAAAGAACTATAAATTCCTATGGAAAACCAACTAATTAGCGTCAGCGATTTTATCGCATTAGCCAATCAGACTTTTGAATATGCATACCCCACGGTAGCAATCGAAGGAGAAGTTAGCTCTTTCAAAATTAATAGCGGTAAATATGTATTTTTTGACATTAAAGATAATGAATCAAGTCTAGGTTGTTTTATGAGTGTATGGCAACTAAGAGTTCCTATAGAAGATGGTATGAAAGTTATAGTCATTGCATCTCCTAAGCTAACTAAATGGGGTAAATTTAGCTTGACCGTTCAGACGGTTAAGCCTAGCGGCGAAGGTTCGTTAAAGAAAAGTTTTGAAATCCTAAAAGATAAATTAGCAAAAGAGGGCTTATTTGACGAGGATCGAAAAAGGCCAATACCTTATCCTCCACAGTCGATAGGCGTAATAAGCAGCACACAAGCAGCCGGATACGCCGATTTTATAAAAATATTAAATGAGCGTTGGGGTGGAGTCAGTGTTGAAACTGCCAACGTGCAAGTACAGGGCGATGTTGCCGCGGATCAAATAATCTCTGCTCTAAAATATTTCAATGGACTCTCGCAAATGCCTGAAGTAATTGCAATTGTCAGGGGCGGTGGTAGCGCAGATGATTTGTCTGTATTTAATGACGAATTATTAGTAAGAGAAATTGCAGCTAGTAGGATACCAGTATTAGTCGGCGTAGGTCATGAAATAGATGAATCTTTGGCCGATCTTGTTGCAGACAGGAGTGCTTCAACCCCAAGCAATGCGGCGCAGATTTTGGTTCCTGATCGTATTGATGCTGCGAAAAATCTTCAATACAAATTTGAGCAGCTTACAAATATTTTTATTTCAAAAATTGAGTTATTAGAATCTTCACATCAAGATCTTCTACTTTCTAGTTTAAGAAGAATTGAAAACGGTTTTGAAAATATAGAATCTAAATACAATGGAACAAGAGCACTGCTCACGGTACTGAACCCCAGGAATATTCTAGAGAGGGGCTATGCAATATTGCGAGGTAAGCTAGCTGAGGATGAAATTATAGAAATTGAGACAAATCAATTCAAGATTAAAGCAGAGATTAAGGAGATATATGAATAAAAATTTACAAATAGAAATTGATGAACTAAATAAACTTATCGAGTGGTTTGAATCCCCGGATTTTAATATAGAAGAAGCAATAGATAAATTTAAAGTAGCCGAGAAACTAGCAGATAAGATTGGTGAAGATTTAAAAAACCTTAAAAATGAAGTTTCGGTCATTAAGAAAAATTTCGATTCGAAGTCCCTATAGCATGCTAAACTAGAAATAGAATGAATGAGTTTCGTGTTGATAGTGCGGGTGGGAACGTAAGCCCAATTATTGCTGCGGCACATGAGCTTAAATCTCCTATTGCTCTTGTAAGACAGCTTTCTCTTATGCTGAATAGCGACGATGACATAAGCGATTCTGAAAAGAAATTAATGCTAAATCAGATTCAGCTAACAAGTGAAAGAGCACTGAGGCTAACTAGCGACCTAACTAAAAGTTCTAGACTTGAGGACGCCATGTTTAGCCTTGAACCTATTAACCCTATTGAGCTATGCAAAGAAATTGCCTATGAGCTAAAACCACTGATGGACATGCACAGTAAGTCATTGAAGGTTAAAGAAAGAAAAAAACACTCACTGCTTCTGATTGGTAATAGAGATTTGTTGCGTAGAATTGTGATGAACTTTGCAGACAATGCTATTCACTATAGCGATGAAAATAAAATAATTGAAATGGCCATCACTAGCTTAAATAAAGGCAGCACGATACGTTTATCAGTTAGAGATTATGGCCCAGCTATGAAAAAAGACTATATGGATAAAATACGCTCTAAGCTAGAAAAGAGTCCTCAGAATTTCGGCGCTCGTCCCCAGTCCAGTGGTATTGGACTTTACGTATCTAGTAAGTTTGCCGAAGCTATGAACGGCAATATTGGAGTGCTGCGTCATCGTGATGGAGCTACATTCTATGTTGATTTACATGCATCTAGCCAGCTGAGCATAATATGAAAACAACTAGACGTAAGATCCTTATAGTAGAGGATGACAAGTGGTTTCTAGATATGTACTCAAAATTATTGAGTGACGCGGGATTTGAAGTTATACAAGCTGCCAATGCCTATAAGGCAATTGATTTAGTTGCAGAGGGTACTATACCTGATGCAATCATCTTGGATTTGTTTTTACCAGGGGTAAATGGTTTCGCACTTATTCACGAGCTCCAGACCTATGAGGATACCAGAGAAATACCTGTTGTTGTATGCACAACAGTGGCTGATTCAATTGGTAAAAAAAATTCATTGCCTCAGGGAATTACTAAATTATTAGATAAATCGACGATGGAGCCAAAAGATATTGTTTATGCAATGCAAGGGCTGTTAAATGAATAAGCAGCTAAGAACTAAGGCAATTGTATTAAAACGGACAAATTACGGTGAGGCAGACAGAATTGTTCAGATACTGACACCCGAAGGTAAATTCGGCGTTATGGCAAGAGGCGTTAGAAAAGAGAAGTCAAAACTAGCCGGCGGTATAGAACTGTTGGCTGTAAGCGACGTCGTAATAAATGAAGGAAGAGGTGAGTTGGGAACACTCACTTCGGCAAGGCTTGAATTTTTCTATAAAAATATTTTGACAGACTATGATAGATTGCAGTTTGCAAATCAAGCGCTGAAATCTATTTCTGCTGCAGCCGAGAATGTACGCGAAAGTATTTGGTTTGAATTTTTAAAAGAAATACTTAAGAATCTCAATGAAACTACAATACCACTTGAGATTATACAGTCGTGGTTCTATTTGAGGTACGCCTCATATGAAGGTCACGAATTAAGTCTCGATTTAGACGTAGATGGAAATAAGTTGAATCCAGAAAGTAACTATAGATATGACTATGAAAACAGGGGACTAATCTTGAACATAAATGGTCCAGTCAATGCTAAGCATATAAAAATATTGAGAGTTTTGTCTTTTAGGCCGATAGCGACAATTATGCAAGTTGGCGGTATTGAACCATATCTTAATCAGGTATTGCAAACATCTAGAGATCACGCTGCTGTTTCATTGAAATAACTGCTATAATTATTTTTATATGAATAAGCAAAATGTAACGATGGAAGATATTATAAGTTTAGCTAAACGCAGAGGATTTATTTATCCAGGGTCTGATGTTTATGGCGGTCTTTCGGGTACTTGGGATTTTGGACCGTATGGAGTTGCATTGAAGAGAAAAATAATGCAGAGCTGGTGGAATTATTTTGTTGACTCTCGCGAGGACATGCTTGGTGTCGACGCTGCAATATTGATGAATCAAAAAGTGTGGAAAGCTAGCGGACACGTCGATACATTTTCAGACCCGCTTGTTGAGGATACAGTAACAAAGCAGCGATACCGTGCGGACACTCTACTAAAGGATGCCGGACATAATGTCGACAATCTTGATAATGCAGGTTTGAATGACCTTATCGTAAAGGGAAAAATTTTAAGTCCCAACAGTAATCCGCTTGGAGAAGTAAAACAATTCAATATGATGTTTAAAACCAACGTTGGTCCAGTTGCTGACGATAGCTCTGTCAGTTATTTAAGACCCGAGACTGCACAGGGTATTTTTACAAACTACCGTAACGTAGTAGATAGTTTTTATCCAGACTTGCCGTTTGGAATAGCTCAGCAGGGTAAGGCCTTTCGCAACGAAATTTCTCCCCGTGATTTTATATTTAGATCCAGAGAATTTGAACAAATGGAAATTGAATATTTTGTTGATCCTAAGACCTGGGAGAAAGAATTCGAGAGCTGGTTAGCAGATATTGAAAAATGGCTTGTTTCTATAGGTCTTGATAAAAACTTAATCCATAGAAAAGAAGTTGATGAAGCAAGCAGAGCTCACTACTCGAAACGTACGGTAGATTTTGAATTTGATTTTCCAATTGGCAAAGAAGAACTTCTAGGTGTAGCCTACAGGGCAGACTTTGATCTTATGAACATTCAAAACAACAGTGGTAAAAGTATGGCATATCGTGTAAAAGGTACTAATGAGCAGTTGGTTCCACATGTTATTGAGCCTAGTTTCGGAGTTGAGCGTCTGATTATGGCAGTATTTACGTCATCGTTTAAGATTGATGAAGTCAATGATGAAAAAAGAGAGTATTTAGCTTTGCCTGAAAACCTAGCGCCTATTAGATATGCAGTTTCACCATTATTAAAAAATAAACCAGAACTAGTATTAAAAGCCAGGGAAGTATATCAAGGTCTCAAAAATAAATACGGCAATGTTCTTTGGGACGACAATGGAAATATCGGAAAAAGATATCGTCGCCAAGACGAAATCGGAACGCCATACTGTGTAGTCGTGGATTTTCAATCCCTTGAAGACTCAACAGTTACTGTTCGCGATAGGAACACAACAGAGCAAAAACGTGTTAATATCAGCGACTTAATGTAATGATATCTATAAATAAAAACCGTCTATGGTGGTTTCTTTGGGCCGTAGTAGCCGTGCTGTTGAGTGTTCCTAATGGTATTTTTGTAAAAATAGGAACTGATAGTCTTGATCCTATGGTTTTTAATACAAATCGTTTCCTGATTCTTTCAGTATTTGTACTGCCTTACATTTGGTATAAGCGAAAAACCATAAATAGGAAAAATCTAAAGTACGCCATTTATACTGGTATTAGTACCATATTCATCACAGGATCGTATGTGAAAGCTATATCTCTTGGGTCAGTAAGTTTCTTGTCTTTATTTAATCTAATTACACCGGTTATGTTCATACTATATTCTATTCTGATAATGCGAGAGAGATTAAAGAAAAGAGCTTTAGTCGGCTTATTGATTTCAGCTCTTGGAGCATTTATATTGATTGGCCTTCCTTTAATTGACGGAAGAAGTATAGATTCAAATACGCCAATGATTGCATCTATATACGCATTGATAGAAGCGATTCTTTTTCCGCTATTAATTATCCTGCCTAAAAAGGCGAACGATAACGGCATGCCTGTTATGATGGCCTTTGCAATCGGCGGAGTGATAAGCGCTATGTTTTATTTTTGCGTAGTTTTGTTCACCGGTCATGTGGGGGACTTGTCAATCTCTTTACAGTCCCAAAATATATGGATTTCCTGTGTCTATAGCGCGATAGTTGTCGGTTTCTTTGCTAGATGGCTGAATGTAGTTACTTATGAAAGACTTGGATCAGTCGTAATAGCAGTATTGTCGTACGCTCAATATGTTCTTGCGGTTCTTCTGCCTATTATTATACTTGGAGAAGAATTTTCATTAGCATCAGCTATAAGTGGAGTGCTTATATTGAGTGGAATTGTTATTGCTGAGAGGCATCATTCACAAATCCATACTAAACACATAAAGACGGGACATCACTAAATGTTAATTTATTATACCGATGGTAGTTGTAGCCCAAACCCCGGTCCGGGCGGTTACGCAGTTATTAAAAATATGAAGATACATTCTTACGGTCATGAGATCCACTCGACCAACATTAGAATGGAGGGCTTCGCGCTACTTGCGGCCCTAAAGGACGATTACGAACTAGACTGTGTGATATATAGCGATAGTGAATTTTGGATTAATGTCATAACCAAGTGGGCGCCTAATTGGCAATCAAATGGCTGGAGAAAAAAAGGTGGAGATATTAAAAACCTAGAACTAGTCAAAGAGCTTTTAGAAGCCTATAAGCAATCCACAGCACAACTCCAATGGGTAAGAGGGCATGAAGGTGACCCGGGGAATGAACTGGCAGACTCCTGGGCAAATAAAGCAAGGGAAGAGCGTTTAGGGTAGCTTCGAACTAACTGCTATAATTAGACTATGAATCAATCTTTAGCTCTTGCAGTGATGCTTTCGGGGGAAAGTGTTTTTTTGACTGGACCTGCAGGTACTGGTAAAACTTTTGTACTAAAAGAATTTATCAATTTATCTAGAGGTAGCGGCAAGCATGTTGCAGTAACTGCGACTACGGGGATAGCTGCTACGCACTTAGGTGGCAGCACAATTCATAGCTGGAGTGGGATTGGCGTACACGATTTTCTAGCTCATGGTTTTTTTGAACATTTATCAAAATCCAGAAGAGAGATAATTGAACGTACGGACGTACTAATAATAGATGAGATTAGTATGATGCATGATTATCGCTTTGATATGATTGATGAAATAGCCAGGGTAGTACGAAAAGTTGACGAGCCTTTTGGAGGTATTCAAGTTATTATTTCTGGAGATTTCTTCCAGCTGCCTCCGGTTAACAGGGGAAATGTTGAGGGCGGAAATCAATTCGCAATGATGAGTAATGCTTGGCAGCAACTTGACCCTGTCGTATGCTACCTTGAGGATCAGTTTAGGCAAGATGATGACAAGTTGTTGGATATTCTAGTGGCTCTTAGAGAAGGTGACGTTCGCAGACACCATGCAGAAAACCTTATGAACAGAATAGGCGTTGAGCCTCAAAATCCAGTAACCGAACTACATACTACTAACTTGGATGTAGATGCTATTAATGACGTTATGCTTAGCGAATTATCCGGAGACGAAATTATCTATAATAGAGTAGAAACTGGTTCGAAAAATTACGTCGATACCTTATCCAAATCTGTATTGGCACCAGACACGCTCCGATTGAAACATGGTGCTTTCGTGATGGCGGTAAAAAACTCACCTGATAAGAAATTTGCTAATGGCAGCCTGGGAGTTGTAGTTGGGTTTGCGCCACATACGGATTATCCAATAGTGAAATTTCAGAATGGAAATGAAATCACCATGCTTCCAGATACTTGGGAATTAAGAGACGGTGACCGTAAACGTGCAAGCATAACTCAGATCCCAATCAGGCTTGCTTGGGCGATCACGGTTCATAAATCGCAGGGAATGACACTAGATGCAGCTCGGATAGATTTGAGAAAAGCATTTGTTGAGGGTATGGGGTACGTAGCTCTAAGTAGGGTTAAAAATCTGGATAATTTGTTTTTAGTTGGTATTAATCAGAAAGCTCTAATGACAAGCCTAGTTGCGCAGGAGATTGATGGTATATTGCGGAGTAAAAGTTCAGTCGACTCAAAAAGATTTTCTTACCTCAAAGAAAAAACTATTGAAGAAATAACAGCTGTTAATAAAAAGCCTGATACCAAGTCTTGGAATGCTAAAATTGCTAAAATGCGAGAGGAATTTCCGAACGCATACAAGCCATGGACAATTATGCACGACGCCGATTTAAAACAATTATTTTTGAATGGAAATGGACTAAATGATATTTCGGTAAAACTCGGAAGACATGAAGGTTCAATCAAGATGCGATTACAAAAATTGCTCGGAGAGGATATAATCTCCTAGCATGAACGAGCCATTTCTAAAAAATGACGTAAGGATTGCTGTGCTGGGCGGAGGTACGGGCAGTTTTACGCTACTTTCAGCTCTGAAAAGTCGCACTGGTCAACTTGCGGCAATCGTGAACATGGTTGACGACGGAGGCAGTACTGGTGTTCTTCGAGACGAATTAGGTACTTTACCACCTGGAGATGTCAGACAGTGTCTAGTTGCTCTAAGCGATTCACCACAAATCCGTACACTTTTTGACTATAGATTTGACAAAGGTAGGATGAGGGGTCATTCATTTGGCAATATACTTCTATCGGCCTTGGAAAAAACAACAGGTAGTTTTTCAGAAGCAATCTCTACGGCATCAGACATACTAAGGATTAACGGAGTCGTTTTGCCTGCAACACTTGATAACGTTAGGCTGAAAATGCACTGGCCTGACGTAAGTGTTACCCTTAACGGAGAGCGCGTTATTGATTCACACTTTTTCAAACACGATCCGAGACAAGCAACGCTTTCGTTAACGCCAGAAGCCAAAGTAAACCCAGTAGCAATAAAAGCAATCGAACAGGCTGATATCGTAGTAATTGCTCCCGGTGATCTATATACCTCTCTCGGTCCGCTACTAGTTATAGATGGTATCGGCAATGCTCTGCAAAAAACTAACGCAGTAAAAATGTATATATGTAATCTTGTCACTAAAGACGGCCAAACGAACGATTTCACCGTGAGCGATCATGCAAAGGAAATCGAGAGATTTGCGGGTAGGGATTTCCTAGACTATGTAATCTACAATGAGCAAAAGCCTAGCAAGGAACTTATTAAAAGATATAGCGAAGAAAAAGCCTATATGACACAAGTGGATACGAAAAATCTTGAAAAAATGCATTTTAAATCTGTTGCAGGTAGTTTTTTGGGTGTAATGGCCAAGAAAAAAAAGAATGATAGCTTTACCTCTGGTAGATCATTGATTAGACATGACAGCGAATCTGTTGCTCGTGCTATACTTTCTGTTTACGAAAAACATAACTAGTACAGGTTTTCCACAAAACTGTGTATAAGTCTTATGGTTATTGAAATTTCGTAAATTTTGGGTATTGTAGTGGGTCAATGTGGGTAGTATAGTAAGAGTAGTGGAAAAAAGTGGGTAACACCACAAAAACAAAAACAACCACTAATTAAAAACAAAAAGAACTAAGCCTAAAGGGAAGGAAATACGGCGAAAGTGGATTATTTCGAGAGAAAGCTTGATGACAAGCGTCGGTTGACAATACCGACAGAACTTCGGAATGAATTTGCTAGCGGCGTGATACTTACTAGGGGCTTCGGCAAATATCTACATATGTATCCTAAAACAGTTTGGGATAGAGAAGTAGAGATAGCACTTAATAGTTCTGGCGCAATCTTGGATGAAAAGATTGCAGATATGAATGTTAAGTTTCGATATGGAAAAACTGAAGCTAGTCTCGATCAAAAACAGGGTCGAGTAACAATTGAGCATCACCTGCTTGATTATGCTGAAGTTAATAAAGATATTGTTGCAGTACGGGTAGGGTCATACTGGCGTTTACTCGGAAAAGACAACGTCTAATAATGTAGTACTTTAACAAATTTCAAAAGATTACTTCTCGAGGTCAACTATCTGGTAGCATAAGCGGCGGCAATTGATACCGCCTAATTAAAACATCACGTACCTTTTTAGAGGTTTTACGACCTAGTCGTAAATGAAACAAACACCTCCCAAAACAAACTCCACCTCACACACATAAGTCTCTCAACTTGTCGTCTTCAGCGAGCCGTTAAAAGCCCGAACACGACAAGCAACTTATTACAAAAACAAACACAAATGCGAAAACAAACAGCTTTGCTACCGGTTAGGTGATCTCGAAATGCCAGTCCATGTATAATGGAGTGGTATGAGTATCAAAGAACATCCACCACAATCATCGTCTTCAGATAAACACTGTTTGGAAGAAGGCGAGCGATTACATGTTCCAGTCTTGCTAGAAGCATCGATTGATGTCCTTCAGCCCGCATTAGGAGAGAGCTATCTCGATCTTACTGCTGGCTACGGGGGACATGCTCGACAGTTTTTAGCGAAAACTAAAGATTTTAAAAATGCCGTCTTGGTAGACAGGGATGAGAACGCAATAAAGTCCTTATCTGAGTTTAGTGAGAACGGCGCCATAATAATGCATACCGACTTTGTCTCAGCTGCGAAGCAACTGATAAATGAAGGTAGGCAATTCGACATTGTACTTGCGGATTTGGGGGTGTCATCACCACAACTCGATCTGAGTGAACGAGGGTTTTCTTTTACAAAAAATGGTCCGTTGGATATGCGGATGGATCCGAGGCAGGGCACTAGCGCAGAAACGCTGGTTAACAGTGCTTCCACGGACAAGCTAACCGATATCATCTTGAAGTATGGCGAAGAACCATTTAAAATCGCAAGGCGCATAGCCGAAACGATCACGAGCAACAGGCCGATTAGTAGTACAGGTCAACTAGCATCACTCATATTGTCGACACATCGGGGCAAATGGAGTAAAACCCACCCAGCCACGCGCACTTTTCAAGCAATCCGGATAGAAGTTAACGAAGAGTTACGGCTCATCGAAGACTTAATGCCACTCCTGCCTAGCCTATTAAAACCAGGCGGGCGGGTTGGCATAATCAGCTTTCATAGTCTGGAGGATAGAATCGTAAAACGCTATTTCAAAGAACAATCCGAAGCGGGATACGAATCTGAGCTTGATCTGTTAACAAAAAAACCAATCGACGGATCGAATGAAGATGTTCACAATCCGCGTGCTAGGAGCGCAAAACTCAGAGCCGCAGTGAAAAAATAAAACAAAAAGAAAGGGGCACAATAATGCCAATCCACATAAAGGTACAATACTCAGATACCCCACAAATCGTAGCTGTTCACTTAAAGTAACACTACAACAGCGCTTGCTCATTATGTTAAGGTGATGAGCAAGCGACCAAAATAAAAATTTTAAACGAAAAAAATAAAAAATGTCATACCAAACAACTGCTCAATATATGAGCCGACGTAATCAAAACTGGTCACGCAACCAAAACACAACACGATTTAAGTCTTCAGTTAAACTCGGTCCAGTATCTCATACGGTGCTAGTAGCTCTTATGATAGCTGTACTTGGATTAATCTATTTGACTCAAGCAACTCGCGCCACAAGTTATGATTACGAGTCTCAAAAAATAGATTCGCAGATAGCTGATCTATCAACAAAAAAATCTGATCTAGAGATCGAGAATGCCAGGCTTTCAGCACTTGAAAGTATTAAAAACTCTACTGTAGCAAAAGAAATGACAACTCCAGTTTCAGTCAATTACGTGCCATAATAGTATTATGAAGTTAAATCTACATACCATCAGTAGATCGAATTATCTTGGACTATCAATCACGTTCTTGTTCTTTGTGTTTGTAATAAGGTTATTTTATATACAAATAATCCAGCATGACTACTATCAGGATCAGGCAAATGCAGAACAGATCAAAAGACTTGTCCTGCCTGCTGATAGGGGTCTAATCTATGCTCTGGACGGAGATAAGCCAGTTAAGCTTGTTATGAACGAAACGGTATACACAGTCTTCGCAGATCCAAAGATTGTCGAGGACACAGATAAGATTATTGAAACTATAAAAACTGTTGCTGGAGACAAAGCTAGAGAGAACTTCTCCGATTTGTTAAAGCTTACAGATACTCGTTATCAAGTTTTAGCTAAAAAAATATCCAGATCACAAGCCGACGAAATTAAGTCCAAAAATTACAGAGGTATCGGATTCCAGGCAAATACCCAGCGGGTTTACCCAGAAGGCTCTATGGCGGCTCAACTATTAGGTTTCGTTGATTACCAAGGTGATGGAAAATATGGAATTGAAGGTAGTTTAAACGATAGATTAAAGGGTACCGATGGTTTACTTCAATCTGTTACGGATGTTAGAGACGTCCCACTAACCGTTGGCAATCAAAATATTAAAATACCTAAGAAAAATGGCTACAATGTCGTACTCAGCATAGATCGAAATATTCAGGCAAAAGTCGAAAATGCTATTCTTGAAGGATCTAAACGTAGTGGTGCTAAAAATGTGAGTGCTGTTGTTATGGATCCTAATACGGGTCAAGTCAAGGCAATGGCCAACTATCCATCCTATAATCCTACGGAGTTCTTTAAAGTTACCGACGCATCTTTATTTAATAACCCAGTCATCTCAAAACAGTATGAACCTGGGTCAGTCATGAAATCTTTTACTCTTGTTAAAGCAATCGACAAAGGAACTGTAACTCCAGCTACCACTTACTTAAATACAGATTCTGTAACTATTGATGACCGAGTTATTAGTAATGCCTCAAAAGGTAAGACTGGAATAATTACAATGCAAACTGCATATGATTGGTCACTAAATACAGGTATGGTTGAGGTAATGAAATTAATGGGTGGTGGCAGTATTAATCTACAGTCCAGGCAGATTCTTTACGATTTTCTTCACGATAATCTAGGCTTTGGTGATTATACAGGTATAGAGATAGACGGCGAAAACCCTGGAATCGTAGTTGGTCCAAATACAGGACAAGCAGATGCTGTCCGTTATTCAAATATGTCATTTGGCCAGGGCTTGGATGTGACTATGCTGCAAACTGCAGCGGCCTACTCCGCGATTGTGAACGGGGGTAATTATTATCAACCGACTATACTCTCAGGTCTGATTAATGATAATAGCGACTTTTTGACAAGCAAACCTATTTTAAAAAAGAAGGGTGTGGTATCATCACAGGCTTCTCGAACAATAAGAGACATGGCTATCGAAGGAAGAAAAAGACTTGCTAGTAAATATGACCCAGTTGGTTACGAGATTGGCGGAAAGACAGGTACGAGCCAGGTAATTAAAAATGGTGTATATGATAATGTAGAAACCGTAGGCTCATATATTGGTTTTGGTGGTAATGAAACTGCAAAATATGTAATAATGGTTATAGAATATGGCGAGGGTCAAGGTTTTGGGGGATCCAAAGATGCAATGCCGGTATTTACAGATATATCAAACTGGCTAATAAATTATTTAAACATTAAACCAAAAGGATAATATGGAAATTTCACTATCTACACTAACAGATCAACTAGTAGGAGTATTTCTCATTGGATTAGGATCGTTCTTGCTCTCAATGATGCTAACACCGATCTACACCTATCTAGCCTATAAATTTGAATTTTGGAAAAAGCAAAGAACGACTAGCACTACTGGTGAAAAATTAACTGTTTTTACTAAACTTCACGCTGAAAAATTTAAACGTAATATTCCTACAATGGCAGGATCAATTTTTGTTATTTCAGCAGGTCTGATTACTTTACTGTTCAATCTGAATAGGACAGAGACCTACTTACCACTAGCTGCTCTAGTAGGCGGCGCTATAGTTGGTTTGATCGACGATGTTATTAACCTCAGAGGACTGGGCGGCGGTGTAGCAGGACTTAGGTCCCGCACCAAATTTCTAGTAGTACTAGCAATAGGTCTACTGCTGGGTTGGTATTTCTACTCAAAACTAGGCTACAGTACAATCCATATACCATATTTAGGCAGCCTAGAGTTGGGATGGTTTATTATTCCTATTTTTGCATTCGCAGTCATTGCTACTGGAAATGCAGTAAATATCACTGATGGACTAGACGGCCTAGCCGGAGGTCTTTCCGCTTTCGCCTTTGGAGCATTCGGTACAATAAGCATTTTGCAGGGTCAGGTATATCTTGCAGGATTCTGTTTTGCAGTGGTTGGAGCATTACTTAGTTACCTATGGTTTAATATTTATCCAGCAAGGTTTTTTATGGGTGATGTAGGTAGTTTTGCTTTGGGTACTTCCTTGGGCGTTGTAGCAATGCTAACCAACTCTTTCTTGCTATTGCCGATTATTGGACTAGTTTTTGTAGTAGAGGCTGGATCTAGCTCAATTCAGATATTTAGCAAGAAAGTATTTAAGCGTAAAATATTTATTTCTGCTCCGATACACCATCATCTTGAAGCTGTAGGTTGGCCAGAGACGAAGATCACTATGAGATTCTGGGTTGTAGGTTACGTTGTGGCCTTGATAGGAATTTTAATAGCTATATCTGGTGGGCATGTCTAAAATAAAATGGCTTTCAATTTATTAAAAAAATTTGATCGTTCAAACTATCAAGATGATTTAAATCGGAGCCATAAACCCGATTCCAGAATTGTTATTTTCACCGGTCTCTTAGTGCTGTTCGGACTGGTAGTTATATATGCAATTGGTCCAGCTAGGGCTAACGTTTTAAATCATGCATATGGAAGCGACTACAGCTCCAACTATTTCTTTATAAAACAACTAATCAGTATAGCAATTGCGGTTGTAGTATTTGTCCTTATGTCCAAAATAAGCTATAAGTTCTGGCTCAATAACGCTCAAAGAATACTAATTTTGGGAATAGGGTCTTGCATACTGCTCGCTATAGCTGGTTTATTGCATTCACCTATTGCCCAATGTAGTTTAGGTGCTTGTCGTTGGTTTGAACTTGGACCACTCGGAAGCTTTCAGCCTGCAGAGCTTTTGAAGTTTGGCTTGGTGATTTTTCTAGCTCAATTTTTTGCAATAAAAATATCAGCAGGAAAAATGAATGACGTATCTGAAACCCTAACACCTTTGGCTGTGCTAATATTCATTGTTTCAGTTTTTGTTATTGGAATACAAAGAGATATGGGTACGGGTATATCTATGATCGGTATCGTACTAGCGATGCTTGTTGTCGGTGGTATAAATATGAAAATTGGACTTAAGCTCGGGGCGGGGCTTTTAGTACTTGGAGTACTATTTATACTAATTGCTCCTCACAGAATAGACAGAGTTGTCACCTTCCTAAAGGGCGACAACACTACAACTTCTGATTCGAGTAGCTACCACGTTGAACATGCCAAAATCGCTCTCGGTACTGGTGGTTTTAGCGGAGTCGGAATCGGAAATAGTGTTGAGGCAACTGGATATTTGCCAGAAGCTATCAATGATTCTGTCTTTGCAATTATAGGCGAAATGTTCGGATTTGTAGGTTCTGTCATACTACTATCATTATTTGTGGGACTACTAATGAGAATGCTAAAAATATTGGATCATTTGCATGAAATGAGACTCAAATTACTCGTTGCTGGGGTATTTGGTTGGCTAGCCTCCCATGTTATTCTTAATGTAGCGTCAATGCTGGGGCTATTCCCATTAACTGGAATTACTTTACCTCTACTCAGTTTCGGCGGTACCAGCTTGATATTCATGGCAGCAATCATAGGATTAGTATTCCAGCTGTCGCATTACACATCGAATGTTAAATCAAAGGAGTCATCATATGAAAATATTGGCAGTCGGCGGGGGTTCAGGGGGACACGTCACACCAGTAGTCGCCGTTCTTCGTGAACTGCGCAAATCACATCCCGAGGCTACTATAAGGTTTTGGTGCGATTTCAAATTCGCTGAAAATGCAAAATCTTTGATTAGAACGTACGACACAAGCATCGAAATCACCAAGATTACATCTGGTAAGTTACGTAGATATAACCATATAAGCCTAATCAGGCATATACTATGGCCAAAACTAGTACTCCTCAACTTGAGAGACAGTCTACTCGTGATGGTTGGCATACTGCAAAGTATTGCACTTTTGATTTTCTGGAGGCCAAACGTTATTTTCGCCAAAGGTGGATATGTCTGTCTTCCTGTAGGTATAGCAGCGAGGATTCTCGGTATACCTTTAGTGATTCATGATTCAGACGCTCATCCTGGTTTAACTAACCGGATTTTGGCTGGATGGGCTAAATATATAGCTACTGGCGCGCCTCCAGAATACTACAATTACCCGATTTCCAAAGCTCATTACGTAGGCATCCCTATAAGTACAGATTTTAGACAACTCACATCTGAACAACAGATGATATATAAAAAAGATTGGGGCATCACCAATTCAAAGCCACTGATTGTAATTACTGGCGGAGGACTAGGAGCAAAACGAATCAACGACGCAGTTGCTAATCAGTTAGATGAGTTATTGAAAAATTTTGCAGTAGTGCTTCTTTCTGGATCTGCACAGTATGATGAATTGCGTAGTCTGACACCTGAGAATAGCAGGGAATATCAACTGTATCCGTTTATATCAGAAGGCATGGCTTCCTTACTAGGTGCGGCGGACATCGTAATCGCAAGAGCCGGAGCGACTACTATATTGGAACTAGCGGCACTAGAAAAACCTACTATTCTCGTTCCCAATGCTAAGTTATCAGGTGGTCACCAAGTCAAAAATGCTAAGGTATATAAAGATGCAGACGCTGTTGAGATTTTATCTGATGATGAAATTGAAAGTAATCCTGAGATTATCATAGAGATGGTGAATCGGCTTAATATTGATAAAAAAAGCACTTCCCGGATGGCCAAAAATTTTGGAAAATTTGCTAAACCAAACGCGGCAAGAGAAGTTTCAGAGTTGATTATCAAGGCCGCAAAGTAAGCTATAATAGTATAGATGGGTAAATTTAGACTTAAGAAAAAAGCCAATATTGAAATTGGCCGAAGACAAAATTATAGTTCTTCATCTAATTCTAAAATAAGCTCGACTCTAATTAAAATAAGCCGAACACTGAGTACGCCACAAATCGACAGAATGCGTAGTCAAAACGACATCGATTCACTGAGGCTCAAGACTCAGAAATTGACTAATCACCGCAAAAAAATAGGACTAATATTTTTCATAAGCTCTCTCATAGCATTCTTATTGATCTCCTTTATTATCCAGCTAACAGGGTCAGTATCTGTCAGTCTAAATAATGCAAAAACAAATAAATCTGTAGATAATGCAATATATAAAAAAGCTGTTGAAAAGTACCTTGAGCAAAATCCGATATACAGAATAAGATCCCTTCTTGATACTACAAACTTAAGTAAATTTATGCTGCAATATTATCCCGAGGTTCTTAGCGTAGCTGATAACGGTAAATCATCTATATATGAAACAAATTACTATTTTTCATTTCGACAGCCGGTAGCCGGCTGGCAAATTGATGGCGATAAGTACTATGTTGATGATAAAGGAGTTTCGTTCAAGCAAAATTACTTTACTGAGCCGGAGCTACAAATTGTAGATAATTCTGGTATCAAGCTAGAGAAAGGCGCTGCAATCGCATCTAATAGCTTCTTAGCCTTTGTAGGTAAAGTAGTATCAGAATCACGCAAGATTGGCTATGTCGTAACAGAAGCTGCCATACCACTTGATAGCACACGGGAACTCGATATTAAGCTAAAGGGACGCGAAACTTTGGTCAAGCTTGCCATAGACAGGGGAGTAGCCGAGCAGATAGAAGATATGAACAACTCATTCGTCTACCTAGACAGTAAATCTACAAAGCCAGTATATGTAGATGTACGCGTATCGGGCAAGGCATACTACAAGTAAGCCCACTGCTCTAACCCTCCTACCATGTTCTATATTTGTTCGTAATTTTTGATATTACAAAAAAACATATTAAAACAGGCTAATGCTATAATGTCAAATAATTCCACGAAACAGTGGGGTAGTGTCGCCGACTATACAATAAGTTAAGGCATGTAATAATCTGTGGAAAACTATGTAAATACAACAATAGAATGTATATAACAATCGCAGTTATATTTTTTGATCTACCTGTTTGATTAAATGTGTATATAAAACAGTAGATCAGTGTGATAATGTGCATAGATAGAGCCGAGATACCCCATTATAGGGAGATAACAGTTCAAACATACACAATATAGTTGAGTGTATAGTCATCTATTGAATCAATACCTTATGTCGTAAAATGAATATTGTGCGACGTTGGACATACATTCAAATAAGACCCTACCAGTCATCCTTTTGTAAGCCTTTTTATGTATACATCTCGTTTCTGTTTCGCGTTTTAATTTTTATATCGCCCTATTTCGATTATCCTGCTTTTAGCGTCCTGCCTATAGTTCATTTTTGCTGTGTTTTATAGACATTTATGTACTATTGATTTTGTTAATATTATGCAAATACACTTGAATTTATAATGTTCTAATTATGTTCTATTGTCTTATTCTTCATCACAAATTGAACGGAAGTATTAACGTTCTATTTTAAGATCACCACTTGTAGTGTCTGTCTTAAATGTAGCAGAAGACACGTCAAGGGTTGTCTTGTTTTTACGAGATCTAGTGCGTTTTCGTTTCTTTTTTACTGGTTGATCTTGTGTAGATGCGTCTTCTAATGCCTCGGAGGCTATCTTAGGAGCCATGGTTGGCGCATTACGTTCAGAATAGGGTTTCGGTTTAGGAGATTGAGCTTGTAGCTTCTCAGGAGGTCTAACGGCCTCTCGAATTTCATCTTCGACAATCTCCCTAGGACGACTATAAAGTTTTCTAGAGTTTTCTATAATCAGAGGGGTGTTATCAATTTGAGGCTTAGGCAGAGTTAGAGTTGTTGCTGTAAAGGCAGGGGCGTTCTCCCCTTTTATAATCATATTAATCAAGAAGTGTCTGTTGTGTAGCTCTATCAGATTACTAGCTTCGAATTGCGGCTTGAACTGTTTTTCTAACAGCGGCGCATCTGTAGGTGATACATTGAATGATATTGTAGTTCCAACGTTTCCAAAGACCGCTTCCCTAACATTATCTGTCATCTGGTAAATATACTGATTGGCTACTGTAAGATTTAACGCGTACTTACGTGCCTCAGACAGGATAGTAGCAAATGAATCTGTTGCAAAGTTCTGGAATTCGTCTACGTAAAGATAGAAAGGTCTTCGGTCTTCGATATGCTCTATATCACTTCGGCTCATAGCTGCAAGCTGTATTTTAGTCACCAAAAAGGCACCAAGAACCGCAGCATTGTCCTCTCCAATGAGTCCTTTAGATAGATTAACAACTAGGATCTTACCCTCGTCCATTATCTCGCGTATATTAAATGTAGATTTTGGCTGACCTATAATATTACGTATCACAGGGTTAGCAGTGAATGCACCAACCTTATTTAAAACTGGAGCAATGGCTTCGGCCTGGAACTTTTCGTTCCAACTGGCAAATTCAATCTTCCAGAAATTTAACACGACTGTGTCATTACAATATTCGAGAGTTTCTGCACGAAATTTCTTGTCTGTAAGCATCCTAGTAATATCAAGCATTGTAGTAGAAGGCCTGTCTAGCAAGGCTAGAATTGTGTATCGCAAGATATATTCGAGTCTTGGTCCCCAGCTTTCGCCGAACATTCTCTTCAAAACTCCGATAACTTCAGATGAAATATTGGTTTTTTGGTTAGGGTTTGTTACTTCGAGAGGATTAAATCCTAACGGATAAGCCGTATCTGCTGGATTGAAATAGATAACGTCCCCCACTCTGCCCCCGGGAATGTATCGCATATTATCTGCTGCGAATTCACCGTGTGGATCAATAATAGCGTATCCCTGACCATGGAATATGTCGCTAAGGGCTAAAAGTTGCAGCGCACCAGACTTTCCAGTACCAGTCTTACCTATGATATAAACGTGCCTAGAACGGTCTTTTCGATAGAGGCCGAACTGATGATTGACGCCTCTGAAGTTAGTAAGTCCAAATGCCGATATGTTCTCGTCGTTTGCTGGACTACCATTTATAATAGGTAAATTTGAAGGTGGCTCAGCAGTTTTGCTGCTTGCCCAGACTATATTTGGAGTTTCAACGCTAGTGTGAGGCAAGTGATAAACAGACGCTAACTCCTCTATGTTTAGAATGTATCCAGAATTTGGCTTGAACGAACGGTTTCGATAAGCAAGAAGGTCTTCTTTTTTGTAGCTAGTTGAGGTCATAGTAAAGCCGTTGAGGTTTGTGCTGTTGTATTGCTTAAATGTGCCTACTAAGGCTTGCATCCTTAATCGTGCTGATTCAGTATTTTCTCCCAGATAAGCAAGCCGAATTTTTACTTCGTATCCTAGCTTGTTGGCTTTTTTCTCGGCCTCAGCGATACGTGTTTTATTGCGATCGGAAATTTCTGAAGTCTTAGACTTGTCTATAGGTGTAGGAGGTGTCCATGCTGCACGAATAAACTGCCCTAATATAGCAAGGAATGTAGAGGGTTTTTTGCCTTTTTTGACTTGCGAGATCCAATTCTCTGAATTTTTATGCCAGCTATCAGCTATAGGTCGGGTTAATATTTGAATCCACATTTCTTCACCAGTAGATTCTAGCTTAGCTAGCGTCCCTGTTATTCCGGCTAGAGGATCTACCTCAAAGCTTACAAAAGATTTAATAGGTAGATACTGAGTCTCAGACAGAGATATTTCCGCAGTACTAATAACAGAGTGTTGGCGCTCGTGTGCAACATAATCTTCGTCGGCAAGATGGATTTGAACTGTAGGATACTGAGCATAAATTTGGCTCTCGACGAAGCTGCGTAAGCTTTTAGGCACCCAGGCGTAAAATCGGATTTGTCCGTTTACGGAGGCAATTTCGAAGCTAAGATGTTCTTGGATGCCTTTGTTTATTGACAGCTCATCTTTAGATCTTAAAATACCATGAAGACTGGCAAACATTTGTTCTGCAGCAAGTTCTTTTTTGTCGTTCTCTCTTGGTATTTCAAGAACTAGGAGGTCGCCTTCAAGATCAGCATGTTCAATATCGGGTGTTTTTCTGAAGTTTCTGATACTTAGATAAAAGAGGAATAATGCTACCGGAAACCAAACATACCACTGTGAAAATAAGTTGATGATATCGATAACAAAATTCATACTGTCTTTATTATTACACTTTTTATAGATTAGCGCTAGTGTTACTTATGCTAGTGTGTAAGTAGCTTTTGCAACTCGCTTAAATTCTGGTTTAGACTGCAGGTTTAGCAAAATAGTAGTCTCTTTGACTTGTCTTTTTTCAAGCACTTTTTTGACAATCTCATCTCTGTGTAGAGGAGTACCGGCTTCTTTTAGCACTTCAGCAATGATTTCTGATACCGTACCCTTACTATATCCCCAGCTAGTAAGTGCGTAAATGCCGCGACCAATCAACACAAAACGACTATCTTTGATAAGTTCGTTATGAATAGCTTGTGTGGTAACGTCTTTGCGCTTGAAGCCACTTTCCTTGATTTTGTCCGAGATTTCAGAGAAATGCATTGGTTTATTAGCTGTATTCAAGATAACAAAGATCTTATCGCGAATATTTCTTGGATTTACGCTTGGCCATTTTACTAGTCCCCAGTTTTCGTTGAGCTCGGCTAGATTCTTTGAAACACTAGCTAATGCCCTTACTTGAGAAGGATGTTCGTGATTTAGTAGAGTATGCAAGTTCTCAGTTGAAATCGGCTGACCGTGTTTTTTGATTAGACCGACAATTTCATCAACATCTGATTTAATTTTTCTCTCATCAGAATTGTCAGCTATAGAGATAGAAGCATGATAATTATCGTTTTCTTCGACTAGCATTAAAGCTGGTGAAAGTGAGGCTACGAAGCTAATGTGAGCTTTTTCTTTAGAGTCTGTAGACTTGCCGAAAACTTTATCGGCCAAGATATTAACTTTGGCTACTCTTCCAAGCTCTGAAAGATGCCTTATTAAATCTTTTTCAATTTGGACTAGGCTTTTATTTTCGCCAGATCCAAGAGTTGTTCGTAGTTTGGTAAGTATGGCCTTTTCAAGCTGTCGTACTCGCTCCCTGGTGATACCGAGAAGTTCGCCAATTTGTTCAAGTGTTTCTTTGCGGTCGTAAAGCCCGAACCTGCGAGTGATGATTTCTTTTTCGCGGTCCTGCTGTATTAGGTTGAGGATGTCATTAATGCCCGATTTGATATCGACTGATTGGTTTTTCGTTGATTCAGAATCCATTCGAATTATCCTTTAACCCACCATTATTTTTATTAATAAAGTTAAGCTTATTATACAACAAAGTTATCTAATAGTCAAACTTAATGTGTACTATATAAATTATAGCATAAAGTCGACAAATTGTGTATATAGTGTTATTAAAGCTTACGTTTACGCTATAAATATGGTATTGTTAATTTTTTGCTTTTTTTGTGGCTCTAGGTTTTCGAGCAGTTTTTTTGCCTTTTCTAGCGGAAAACTTGGATTTCGCAGGCGCTGACTTCAGTAGTTCGATTGCCTGTTTTTCGTCAATCGTTTTTGGGTCAGTATCTTTAGGAATCTTGGCGTTTTTTGTACCATCAGTAATATATGGCCCGTACCTGCCATTTAGTACTTTGATTCCGCCTGGGAACTCAGCGATATTTTTTGCTGCATCCTTTTCAATCTTTTCCCTTATAAGTTCCAGTGCCTCTGCTTCGGTAATAGTGTGGGGATCAAGCGGTTTTATGGAGACGAATGTCTTATCGTATTGTATGTATGGTCCAAACCTACCAATATTAGACTTAATATCGACTCCCTCAGGAGTTTTACCTACAAGTCTTGGTAGCTGAAAAGCAATCAAGGCTTTTTCCAAAGTGACGTTTTCGATTTTTGAACCTGCTGGCATCGGTGCAAACTGAGGCTTGTTGCCGCCTTCTCCATCTCCTAGTTGCAACATAGGTCCAAATCTACCAAATCTTGCAAATATAGTGAGCTTTGTTTTTGGGTCTACTCCAACTTCTCTTATTTTTGTAACGGCTTTACGGTCTATACCACCAGATTGTTCGATGAGTTCATGAAATGGTGTATAGAAATGTTCCAGCATTTTATTGCGTTCAAGTTTTTTGACTGCAATTGCATCGAATTCCTTTTCGATCTGGGCAGTAAAGCCATAGTCTACGACCCTGTTGAAGTGATCATATAAGAAATCGCTGACTACTTCACCTGCAGCAGTAGGCACTAGTTTGCCTTTGTCGGCACCGGTTTTTTCAACTACAACCTGCCTATCAAGTTGACCGCCATTTAAAACAAGTTCTATCGACTCTCTTTCTCGGCCTTCGCCAATCCCCTTTTCGACATAACCCCTGGTTTGAATAGTTGAAATGATAGTTGCATAGGTAGACGGCCTTCCAATACCAAGATCTTCGAGTTTTTTCACCAATGAACCTTCTGAATATCTAGCCGGTGGCCTACTGAAAACCTGCTTACCAAGTGCGCTGATTAGTTCTAAATTATCACCAGATGTGAGGTTAGGTAGTATTTTTTCGTCATTTTTACCGCTGCCGTATACTTTTAAAAAACCATCGAAAATTACTACTTCGCCTTTTGCCTCAAATTTTTCGCTAGATGTAGATATATTTATAGTTACTACTGTTTTCTCAAGTTGCGCAGGAGACATCTGGCTAGCAATAGTGCGATTTCTAATCAAGTTATAAAGTTTTTGATCGTATTCGTTGCCTGAGGCACGTTCAAGAGACATGTCAGTTGGTCGGATGGCTTCGTGAGCTTCCTGTGCGCTTGCGACTTTGGTTTTGAAGTTTTTTACATCTACATATTCTTTGCCAAAACGACTCTCTATGTAGCTTGCTGCACTTGCAATTGCTTGTTTTGAAAGAGTGATGGAGTCGGTTCGCATGTATGTGATCTTACCGTCCTGGTAGAGTTTTTGGGCGCTAGACATTGTTGATTTAGCTGAAAAACTTAACCTCGAGTTGGCTTCTTGCTGCAATGTAGATGTTGTAAACGGAGCAGAAGGTTTTCTAGTCGAAGGACTTTTAGATACATTAGATACGCTGAAGTTAGCACCTATTAGCTTTTTCAAGAAATCATGTGCTTTTTCTTCACTATCAAATTTATTTGGTAGTTCTGCATTAATTTCGTCGCCTTCGTGACTGAAAGACGCAGTAATCTTGTAGGTCGAATCACTATCGAATTTTTCTACTTCTCTTTCACGCTCAACAAGTAGCCTAACTGCAGGAGATTGGACTCTGCCTGCAGACTTACCACCAGGAACTTTTTGCCATACTACAGGAGACAATTCGAAGCCTACGATTCTGTCTAGAATCTGTCGGGCTTGCTGTGCCTCAACTAAAGCCATATCTACATTTCTAGGTTTTTTGATAGCCTCTTCAATAGCTGGCTTTGTAATTTCGTGAAAAACGATACGTTTAGTTTCATTGATATCTAGTCCCAATACTTCACATAAATGCCAAGCAATAGATTCACCTTCACGGTCTTCGTCAGTTGCAAGCCAGACTTCATCAGCATTTTTTACGGCTTTTTTTAATTCTGCTACAACTTTTTTCTTTTCAGGATCGACTTCGTAGGTAGTATTAAAACCATTTTTAACATCAATTGCGTCTTTTCCGTCTTTAGATTTCTTTGCAATTGAGCGGATATGTCCAATGCTAGAGAGCACAGTAAAACCACTGCCGAGGTATTTCTCGATAGTCTTTGCCTTCGCCGGGCTTTCTACGATTACTAGGTTTTTTGTCATTAACTTAGGTTATACTACGCGCTAACGCCTATTTTGTAAAGAGTTAATTTTCAACTGAGGGTCCATTTATCGTTGCCAAGCGGCCTAACTACCCCATTTATTTCCAGCATAGAAATAGTTTGATGAAATTCTGAACTAGCTATTTTTAGCTCAATTCTAATTTCCTCACCATCCCTCATTCCATTATTAATTAAGCCTATAATTTTATTTTCAAGTTCATTTGAACCGAGCGGAAGTACAATTTGAGACTCTAAATCGTTATTTTCTATGTTTAATATTGAAAGCACATCATCTTCAGAGCATATGGCATGCGCACCTTGTTTTAATAGGCTATTACAGCCTGCACTCATGGGGCTATTGATATTTCCTGGTATAACTCCAACTTCTTTGCCCTGATCAAGTGCGTGTGCGACAGTTGCGAGCGTTCCGCTTCGTGCTGCGGCTTCGGTGACTAGTACCATTTCAGAAAGTCCGCTGACTATACGATTACGTGCCAAGAATTGGTAATCTCGCGGACTCGTGCCTGGTGGGTATTCACTTAAGATTGCTCCTCCACTCGACAGTATTCTATCCGCTAGCTGTTTATTGGATGCTGGATAAACTGTATCGACTCCATTTGCAAGGACTGCTATTGTAGTACCTCCCGCGTCTAGGGCTGCTTTATGGGCAATTGCATCGACGCCAAGAGCCAAACCACTGACGATCACCACGCCTCGTTTAGCTAGGTCGTAGGCTATCTTATATGTCACTTCTTTGCCGTAAGCTGTGGGTTTACGAGTCCCAACTATTGCAACAGTAGTAGTGCGTTCTTTAGGTAATTCGCCTATAAAATACAACTTTTCAGGTGCTTTAGCAATAGTGCCTATTATCTGTAAATAATTATGCTTCAGGGGTGATATTCTATTGATTTTCATGTAAAATGTGTCCCAATGTATTGACAATATTGCCTTTTAGTGCTAATATAGGCGAATATTGGTTAAATTGCGAGATTAACCAAACGTACCTTATACCCCCTATTCTAACTTATGTTAGGTTACATGCAACGTGCTATTTCAAGTAACTACCCTCCACTTGGTAGCATAAAAGCGTTGCGTGTATACTAACCCCTTTAACCAGCGAGCTACTGCGTATTAATCGAGTAAGCTATCGCTTGCCCCATGGGTGGGTTAAAGGGTAAAATACGCTCACAGTGATGCCCACCCTTACTGTGAGCGTTTTTTATTTCTCAAGAGTAATGTTACCGTGCAGAGTGTTGCCGGAAATAAAATCTTCAATAATAGTAATGATGTAGGGAGCAATCTTCTCGTTTAAGAATTGCTTCTCTTCTGCGCTGAAGTTCCCAAGCACGAAAGCGTCTGCATCCATTTGAGGCCGAAGTTCATTTTCGATTCCAATTCTAACCCTGTGAAATGTTTCGCCAATATGTGAATTTAAAGATTTAATGCCGTTATTGCCGGCATCTCTTCCGCTGTTTCTGACTCTTATTGTTCCGAAAGGTAGCATTAATTCATCGTGTAAAACTAATATGTCTGAATTGGCATCAAGATTATAGAAATCGAGTATTTGACGAGCGCAAACACCAGTGTTGTTGTAATATGTATCCGGTCTAACCAGAATTACTTTTTCATTTGGTAGTGATATCTCTGCTGTGTGGGCATTAAACTTATTATTTTTTTGCCAACTGGTATTGTAAGATTTTGCAAATGCATTGATAACAACAAAACCCGCGTCATGACGCGTATTGATGTAACCAGGTAGTGGGTTGCCCTGAGCAAAGATTATTTTCATGGATTTAGTATAACAGATTATGGATCAGCGGAGACCCCATATATTGAAAAAAACACCAAAATGTGCTATAGTATCATTATACTTACGAAATACGTAAGTCGTCGGAGTAAGGTTTAAAAAATGAAAATGAGATACATTGTCGCATTAAGCGGCATTGTCTACATAGGAGCGATAATCTACGCTCTTTATGGAGACGGTATCACCGCTAACAGAGTGGCAGCTGCCGCCTGTTTAGTGGCTTTTCCAGCCTTCTGGCTGGGATTTAAACATCAATCAGTAAGATTCCCTGTGCAGGCTAAAGAAACACACAAGCTAGCCATGGGAACTTTCGGCTGGTTGTTTATTGCAATATCAGTGCATTCTTATGTGGGTTTGATAGTTACGGACTCCAAAGAGGCATCGGGCTATGCTGTAATGCCCTCCCTTGCTCTTTTGAGCATCGCTCTGTTGGTTTTTAACAGTGATGCGCATTGAGGTGCAATAAAAGCGTGTCTGTTATGACACAACCCCGCAGTCTTTAAGTCTGCGGGGTTTTTAATTTGCCTTTGATAATTCGAGGCTGTTTTCCTGCTTTTAGCCGTGTCTTGTTTGCTTTTATTTGGTCTTCGTCCCGGAAGCTAAATCTAATTGGTGTACCTGCTAAGTTGAAGGTTTCACGCATATTTCGTTCAATGTATCGTTTGTATGACCAATGAATGAATTTTAGATGAGATCCGTAAATAACAAACCACGGAGGTGCAATGTCTGTCTGAACCATGTATCTGAGCTTAGGCTTGCCATTTTTGAGCGCTGCTGGAGGGTGGGCATTTACGATTTTTTGTAGCATGTCGTTCAGTTCACGTGTTCGGATTTGTTGATGTCGACGTTCATCTATCTGCATTGCAATGTCGTATAGCTTTGTGACATTCTGGCCGGTCACGCTACTTGTAAAAATAAGAGGTGCGTACGGTACGAATTTAAACGCGTTAGAGATTTTCGGAGCAAGTTCGTCGCGAGTATAGGCATCACGGCCTTCAACACTGTCCCATTTGCTGACAACTATAACTAAGCCTTTGCCTGCTTCGTCGATAATTCCTGCAAGTCTTTGATCGAGCTGAGTATTTAGCTCATTTACATCCATCAAAAGTAAGCAAATATCGCTCTCCTCGATGGCCTGTATTGTACGTAGAACGCTGAACTTTTCGATTCCGACTTCTTGCTTGCCTGGTTTTCTCATGCCGGCCGTGTCGAGAATTTCGATGTCTCGTTCGTGGTATTTTATAGCTACACGGTTGATGTCTCGGGTTGTGCCCGCAATGTTTGCAACAATTGCTTGCTGTTTGCCAGCTAAGGTATTAAATAGGTAACTTTTGCCGACATTTGGACGTCCAATAAGTGATATGCGAAGGACGTTATCCGGTTCGGTCTCTTTCTCTTTTGGAATTAGTAGAATAATTTGTTCAAGTATATCGGAAATGCCAAAATTGTGTTCTGCGCTTGCACGGATGATTTCTTTGATTCCTAGTCGCTTAAACTCATCGTCGTCGAGGCTTCCGGATAGATCTGTCTTGTTGGCAACAAGAATTACTGGTTTTTTACTGCGAAGAGCTTTTTTGGCTACAAGCCTATCTTCATCCGAGACATATCTCGTGCTGTCTACAACTACAAGTATTACATCGGCAGTATCAGCTGCTTCAGTAATCTGTTCCTGGATTGAAGCTTCGAAATCGTCTTTAGGGTCTTTAAGGCCAGCGGTGTCCACTACCCAGAATTGGTGTGAATGATACTCTACTTTCCCTACAACGTTGTCACGAGTTGTTCCAGCTTCTTTAGCTACAATGGCTTGTTTAGAACGAACCATACGATTAAAAAGCGAACTTTTTCCTACATTCGCTTGTCCAATAATCGCAACAGTTGGGAGTCTACTAGCCATAATTTATGCTAATTATAACAGATTATTAACTGATTAGCTAGCACAAGCGAGATGTCTAAAGAGCCTGTACTTCTACAAAATCACCAGGTTTCAAATCACCAATCGCATAAGGTCCGAAATTTGTTCTATGGAGTTTAGTAACTTCATAGCCGAGAGCTCGAAATGTTCTTCGGATTTGACGATTTCTTCCTTCTGTCATAGTAACGCGCCATGATTTTGAATTGTGGTCCATTTTTTCAAGGCTGAACTTGCTTTTTCCATCTTCAAGGTCTATGCCATAATCTGCGATCATCTGATGATGTAACGGCTCTAAGGCTTTGTTAAGGTCGACTAGGTATATTTTTGTTTTTTGAAAACTAGGGTGTGTCATCTTGAACGCGTAGTCGCCGTCATTAGATAAGAGTAAAATTCCGCTACTGTTTTTATCTAGACGACCTACCGGCTTGTATGCTGTCATTCCCGCAGGTAAAGCATCATAAATTGTTGGATTATCACCTTGTGCCCGCCTAGAGCATACATAGCCTTCGGGTTTGTTCAGCAGGAAGTATTTATAATTTGTCTCGTGAGATATTGCCTTGCCAGCAATTGTGATGATATCTGAGGCGGTGACTCTAGATCCAAGCTCGGCAACTCTGCTATTAACAGATACGGAACTCTGATAGATCATATCATCCGCTTCCCTACGAGAAATACCCAGCCTAAGAGCTAGGTATTTATTCAGACGTTCTGAGTCTTTTTCCATTAACTTTAGTATACCATCTCTAGAAAAGCGGAGCTGCTGGTGGCAATACCGGAGGATTTGGTTCTACTGCTGGTGGCATCGTTGGAACGCCAACTTGTGGTGCGGGTTCTGCCATCTTGAGCTCTTGACTCATTAGATCTGCAATATTCACTGCTGGCTGGCTTTGTTCAAGTGGTTGAATGACTTTGTTGCCGACTATTGCCTGAGTTGATTCAGGTGCGGCTACGGGAGCTACCGGGGCCTCAGGTTCGCTAGACTGTGGAACTTCAAGAATGGTGTTGTCCGGCGCTGGCATAGCTGGAATAGTTATTTCAACTGGAGCTGGTGCAGGTGCCATTACAGGTGCAGCTGGCAAAGTTTCTGGCTGAGCTGGCATAGTTTGAATGTTTGCAACAGGCTCAGGAACGATTGGAACCGGTTGTGCAATAGGTTCAGGGTTTGCAACAGGTGCAGGTGTTGGAACGTTTACTATAGCTGCGGGTGCTGGTCCAGTAGACACTGGTGCTGGAACGCTAGCTTGAGGAGATGCGGCAACGCTATCGCCTAATACTTCATGAACAGCTCGTATAACATCTTCGATTCCAACTTGAGACTTAACAAGGTATCTATCAGCACCAAGAGATTCGCCACGAGCCCTTTGGTCCTCACTCGAAAGCGCTGTCATCATGATTACCTTGATGCCTTTTGTTTCGGTGGTACTGCGTAGTATGTCTAGCATATCAAAGCCGCTGATTTTTGGCATCATTACGTCACTTATAATAAGGCCTGGACGCTCTTTTATTGCCATAGCAAGCGCTTCTTCGCCGTCGCCGGCTGAAACAATATCATAACCTTCAGCTATGAGGCGAACGCCGTATATTTCTCTAAGATTTTTGTCGTCTTCGACTAATAGAATTTTTGTCATTTTTATTCCCTTTAATTTCGTTTGATATTAGTATAACACTTGTGTTTAGTAATTGCTAACAATATTTAATGCCTCTCTGGAATCCTTATATTGCCGATTCTTGAGTTTATGACGCTCGGATTTTTTTGTACTGGAGTTGTGCTTGCTTGGGGTTTGGTTGCTGTAATTTCTGCGCCTGGTTTAGATTGAGACTGTGCCATTTCGTGCAGCATCTTAGCCTTTTCAAGTATTTGTTCCCTAGTTAAGCTCTCGCCTCGCGGAACAGCCGTAGCAGGCTTGACGCTTTTTGTGGAGTTGGTATTATCTTGCTGCATCTGTTTGCTACTAAGACCGTCTGCTGGTGTTTGAGGTCTTGGAGGCAATACGTCTTGAAGAGTCTGTGGCTTAGTTTTGGCAGCGCCTATTTCACGAGATTGAACTTCCGACAGTGCTTTAGCCTCTTCGTTTGAGATTCTAGGCAATTGCAGGTGGAATATGCTTCCCTTATGATAAGTACTCTCAATCCAAATTTGTCCGCCTAAGCTTTCGACTAATTTGCGTGACAAATATAGACCAAGACCTGAGCCGCCAATTTGATTAGTTTCTGCGTTATTGACACGATAAAACTTCTGGAATAAATGCGGAATGTCTTCCTCGGAGATACCTATTCCAGTATCTTCAACGCTAATTTTGATATTATCATCGGATGCTTTAACGTCAACTGAAACCTTACCCTCATTTGTGTACTTGATAGCATTTTCAACTAAGTTGCCCAAGATCTCAGTAATGAAATCAGGGTCTAGATTTACGTAATATACAGGTACGACAAATCTTCCGGAGTCATCAGGTTTTGGAAGAAAAATAAGGCCTAGGTTTTTTTGATTGGCCTGTGGTTTTAGCCCATTAACTATATCTTCAACTAATATCATGATGTTCGTAACCTTTGGTTTGCTATTTAATCTTTTGTCATCTGCTCTGGAAACATCAAGAAGATCTTTAAATAAACGACCTAGGTGCTGTGTTGATTCGTGAGCTTTAGTAATGAACGCCCTAGCTTTTTCGTCTATTGTCGCCGTTTGAGGATTGAGCGCAAGTCCAAGATAGCCTTCGATTGCTGTCACCGGAGTTCGCATTTCGTGACTAGCAGTTGAAATAAATTCAGCTTGTTCTTTTTCTTCAGCCTTCTCTTTTGTGATATCTCTAAATACCACAATAACACCAGAGCCCATAGCGCCTACGGGTGAGATTAGTAGAGAGACCATGATCTTTTTGCTATTTTTTGTCATCAACTCTAGGTCATCGTTTCTGACCTGTTCGTTGTTGTTTAGTACTACTAGAATTGGATCTGAACTTTCATTTACAGGTTGCCCTTTACTGTCTACTAGTTGTAGAACAGATTTGTAGTTTAGCTTTAAGCTGTCGCTAGTAGACCATCCGGTAATTCTTTCTGCAGCTGGATTTATGAGCATAATATTACCTTTGCTATCCAACGCTAAGACTCCGTCACCTATAGCGCCAATGATAGCTTCAGATTGATTTGAAATTTTGTCTAGTTGAGAGTTTAATCTCAGGTTGTGTTCGGATGGTCCAGTGTCTTCTGCTTCATTTTTGTTTACGTGCCAAATGTAGATTCCAATGATAAGAGGCAAAATGCCTATTGCTATTACTGTTGCTGTTGTTTCGAAATTAAGATCACTATTTAAATATGCATCGGCAAGCAGAGCACCATTAGCTGCCAAGGCTGGTAATATGCCCCAAAGTCCATATAGCGAAGCAAATAAGCATACTAATCCAAACAGACCGATGAACGGCGAATGTACAAGATTAGTGTTGTAAACTAAAATCGACATGGTGATGAAAATAGACAAATAATCAACTATTGCAAATACTGGTGATGATTTGCTTTTTTTGATCAGCAAAAATACTATCGAGACTAATAGACTAATTGTCGCAAAGACAGCAACTATAATAGGAACTACAAGACCGTCGCTTGTATTTGGTATTATGTAGTTTGAAACAGCCCATAGAGCAATAGTTGAAGCACTAAAAATAGCACTACTTAAAAACAAGCGTCGACGCCAAGATTGACTTATTTCAACTGGACCTATGGATACCCTCCCTTTTTCTTCTTTCTATTATGTAGCTAACGGTTAAAATATTCAAGAGTTTATGGGTATTTTATCTGGAAAATCAGTCCGATTTCTGGTATAGTATCACCTGCTATGGTCTCATCGTCTAACGGTTAGGACATCAGGTTCTCATCCTGGCAATCGGAGTTCGATTCTCCGTGAGATCACCAAAGCAAAATCCTCACCTTGCGTGGGGTTTTTGCTTTTTGTAGTTTTCATAAAAACTTCACCCGAAACGGCTGGCTTTTATCGTAAGCTTTTAATTATAATTTCTCGACAATCTCAAGCAGTTTTTTAGGTGTAATCTCAGCTTTAATTAAATACTGATCAACTTTATTTTCTATTTCTTCACGGGCGTCTTCGTCTTGTTCGAAATTTGTCATAATGAAAATTTTAGAGTTCGGGGATAAGTCTTCCTTGCCTCTCAAAGAATTAAGTATTTCGATTCCCTGTTTCGCTGGCAGCATGATATCTAGCAAGATTAAATCATACTTGTTTGTCCTTGCGGCAGCTAGTCCGTCATCACCATCAACTTCCCAGTCTACTTCATAGCCGGCTTTTTTGAGACTTCTAACATACATTTCACCTATGAACCTGTCGTCTTCTATACAAAGTATTTTTTTAATCGCCATATTATCCCCTATACATCGAATGATTTTTAATTTGATCTGTATTGTTTAGAATTATTTTTTCATTCGAATTTTTATCTAATTTTAACTTATCTGAAACTACTGCGTAAGTCGGCATAATAACCGTAAATTTTGAACCCTTACCTTCGATGCTATCAACTTTGATTTTTCCGCCATGAGATTCAACAATAGCCTGCGATATATATAGTCCGATACCGGTGCCGGCAACGGTTTCCCTTGACCTATGTGAACGGTAGAATTTCTGGAATAGATTTTCCAGCACGCTTTCTGGCATTCCTATCCCTTTATCAGACACAGATAGCTCTACGGATTCAGGTCTGGCTACTGCTTCAACAGATATGATCCCGCCTTCATTAGAATATTTAATTGCATTATCAATCAGGTTGGCGAAGACTTCACTCAAAGTATTTTTGTCTGCTGCCACTGTTGGAAGATTTGGTAATATTGAAACATTCAGTACTCTGTTGTGAGAACTCGCTCTGAGCGCCATATCTTCTTTTATTACATCGTAAATATCTACGATTTTCTCTTCATTTAGGCGGAGTTTCAGGTGCCTCCGGTCGTACCTAGATGTATTTAGAATATTGTTGATATATGTTGATAGGCGATTTGCAGAAACTTTTAACCTGCCTATCAATTGATTATGATCTGCATCTAGCGTAGGCCCAAGTTCGTCCTCTAGTACGTCCAAGTATCCTTTGATGACAGTTATAGGTCCTCTTAGCTCGTGAGCAGCAAAGGCTATAAAATTCAAAGCTTCTTCGCTGACGGCATATATTGAGGTTCTGTCAATAAGAGTTAGAACAACTTCGTAGTCGCTGTCTCTGCTAAAAGTTGCAAGGACATCATAATATCTGCAGTTTTCTTCTTCGGGTAAGACGTTCGGTATGCGAGTCCAGATTTTTTCACCGCTAACGGATGATTCTTGACATTGCTTCAGCCAGCTTTCCAATGTGTCATTGGGGTTAAATAAAAGTTTCAAATGTTGATTGCCATCGGTATCAATATAAATTGGTGCAGCTGAATTTGAATAAATAATCTTCCCAGACTTCATTATTACAAAACCTGACTTTGTACTATCTAGGGCTTTATCAAGAGCGATAGCAATGGAAGTCGTTTGAGAGTCAGTCTTTACGTCTAGCTGATATAGGCTGTTGACTGCGGTTTCTAGACCAGTAGATTTGTATTTAGGTCCATTTGGCATAAGAGGTGCTTTTAATGATTTTTCGCCCGTAATGCGCATAATTGTGACTAACAAATCATCAAAAGGTCCACTAGATGCTAGAAAAATAAGGAACGATATTGAAGAACCAGCCAAGTAAACTGATGTATCAAGTATTAAAAGTGTCAATATATCAAAACTTGGCTGCACAATTAGAAGTATCGAAGTTATAATGATCGGCATCAATAGATTAGCAATTAAAACTACTGCTAAGTATTTTTTCCTCTCAGATGGTATAAAGTCTTTGATTGGCTTCTGAACTTCTATTGCCACGAAACATCTCCGCTGTCTTTTGGAACAGCCGTAATCCAGGTTTGACCTCTTGCAAGAGGCACGTCCTTGCCTTCACTATCTGTAAACTTAATTTGATCCTTTTTTGAGGCTTTAGTCCAGGTTGCTTTCGCAACTAGTCCATCTTGGAATATATACGCATCGCCGCTTCCAATAGTCTCAATGCTTTCTCTCCACCCGTCTTCGAAGATTTGACTCATTTTTGCCTTCATTACGATTACGACTCTAGGAGAAATCTGACCTTTCTCCCGGTCCATATGTGGCTTTCCACCAACACTTCTTAGATATGTGTTTGTATTTTTGTCGTAAATGTATGCTGAGTTGTAAGTAGTCTCACTTATTTTTACAGAAATTGTAGATGCAGTTGGAATTTCAGCTGAGGAAGAGTCCTTTCGCGTGAAACCTGTGAAATTAGAAGTTGTGTAGCCTTTTTTAGAATTCAACGCATCAAGTTTTTCAAATGATGTATACACGTTATGTGGCGCGTATCTGTCAGTCGCTCTCCAGTAGTAAGCAGAGTTGAAGAATTGGTCGATGTCTCGATAGTTACCATTTCTAACCTCTTTTAGTGCAAACTGGCTACCGCCAATATGTGCTACACTTGCATCAAAAGCCGCAATCCAATCGACGTAGTAAAGTCTAACAGATCGAACGGGTCCGATAAGTTGTGGTTTTTGCTCCTGGTAAAGGGCTAGGAAGCGTGTGATTGTACTCTCGGCGATTGTTTCAAATACTAACCCGCTCTCTTTAAGTCCTGATTGAGGTCGGGCATCAGGGCTATTTTCGATCATAATTCCAGTAACTGCCTGTTTGGTTGAAGATTCAGAATCAACTTGATTGCCGGTCAAAGGTGAATAGTATTTAGGCGCTACGATCGTAGGTGTGTCAATGTTACCAACGCTACTATTGATATCGGTGCTTTTAAGTTTGTAGTTTGTGCTTAAATAAAAGATGGCCCCTACGATTGATAACGCAATCAATGCAGCGATTATAATGACAATTTTTTTGTGCTGATTGAGAAAAAGTAATAGTTTATTTTTGTGAGTAGAGTCTCTGTGAATCATGAATTAAGTATATCAAAATTGTTTATGCTTGTCATTTAGAGTTAAGGCTATAAACTATAGATATGAAAGATAGGATTGAAAAGCTTACGAGTGAAATTGCAGGTATTCAATCTACTACTCAGGCAGACTATTTTCACGACAAAATTGATTCTATGATAGCAGACACTTCGGATCATCTTGAAATGATTGAAAATTCTCTGATAATTCTTCAGATTGACATCGGAGTTTATGCACTTAGGTACAGCGGCGTTGAGGTTTCTAAAGAGACTGAATAGCAGACTGAATACGCTTTAACGACTCATCTTTTCCGATTACTCGTAAAGTTTGGTTGAGAGCTGGACTAAATGGTGCCCAAGATACAACTATTCGAATCAGACTAAATAAAACAGCAGGTTTTTGTCCTGTAGATTCAAGTAGCTTGTTGAGTGCCGATTCTAGATTATCATCTGTAAATTCAATATTTTCAAGTGCTGAGTATGCTGCCGTTAATAGATTTTTAATATCATTTTCTGGAATCTCAGATAGGAATTTGTTCTCTTTTGCCATTGTCCAATCGAGATTTGGTGTTTCGAAAAAGTAACCTGTCATAACAGGTATATCGGTAAGTGTTTTGAGCCTATCTTTAACGACGGTTAGTATTTCTTTTTTTCTCGATTCGTCTACTGCGTTAGCAGATTCCGGCCAGAACCCAAGAGCTCTTGAGTAGAGAGTGTCTATATCTAACATACGAAGCCATTGTCCATTCATCCAAAGCAGACGCTTATCATCAAACCTTGCGCCACTTTGTTGTACTCGGCTTAGTTTGAACTTCTCGATCAGCTCGTCTATTTTGAATATTTCTTGTTCGGTTCCGTCGTTCCAGCCCATGCTTGCAATGAAGTTAAGCATTGTTTCTTTGAGATAACCTTCTTTTAAGTATTCGAGAATATCTTTAGCTCCGTCTCTTTTGCCAAGTTTTTTGTTACCGCTTTCAGCTAAAATGTGAGGCATAGATGCAAATACCGGAGGATCTATATTCAGCGCTTCATATAGGTTTAGATAGTTTGGCGTACTAGACATAAATTCTTGTCCGCGTATAACATGAGTTACGCCCATCTCAGCATCATCAACAATATGTGCAAAGTTATATGTTGGGTAGCCATCAGATTTGATTAAAATGAAATCATCTACCACGTCTTTGGTCGCTGTTAAATCGCCCATAACTTCATCGTGCCATTTATAATCCTTCGGATCAGATCTAAATCTCAAAGCCGTTGTTCCGTCCCATTCTTTTGGATTTTCGGGCCTATGATTACGATATAAGAAGGCTTTTTTGTTAGACACTGCAGTAGCTCTAAAATTATCAATTTCCTCCGTTGAATATGGATCAGCATATGCCCTGCCTTCAGAAATTAATTTTTCAGCCCATTTTTTGTATATATCTAATCGCTGGCTCTGTATGTAGGGGGCATGTTGCCCGCCAATATCAGGCCCTTCGTCGTATGTAATACCGAGTGATTTTAACGCTAGCACTAGATGTTCCAATGCACCACTTACTTCTCTTTTTTGATCAGTGTCTTCGATCCTCAGTATGAATTCGCCACCATTATTTCTAGCTGTTAACCATGCAAAAAGTGCCGTTCGTAGATTACCGACGTGCATAAATCCGGTTGGGCTGGGAGCAAAACGAGTTCTAATAGTGGTTTTATTTTCCATTGCCACTATTATAACAGATTACATTGATGATACTATGCGAGTAATTTTGTCTGAGTCAAGAAGATCAGAATCGGCAGTTATCTTGTAAAGTATTCCATGATTGACCCAAGCAGCCTTTTCGTAATTACTGGTTGTGAATATTGTTATTCCGCCTGCACGAATAATATTCTTCGCCGACCAAGCATCAGCCAAGTTTAATTGTAGTGCAGATGAATCCCAAGTACTGTTAGATTGGTAGATTGCGTATGTCTTGTCACTGGAATTTTGTTTATATTTTATAACCACATTCGAATCATCAAAAGTGATTGGTCCTGTCATATGGAAACCATCTGGTGTATAGGTTGGGTAGGATGCATTGATTTTGGCCTGAGAAGCAGCAATACGTATGGAGATAGCTGGTATAAACTGATAGGAAACATACATTAACAATGCTACGCCTAAAATTATTCCTGAGGAAATGATGAGTTTCCTGTGTTTAATATCTTTGAGGCTTGCACGTTTTTTTAAACGTCTCTTGCTTTTTACGGTATTTTCAATAGTTTTCTTAATCTCTTCCGCTTTTGTCTGCTGCATAGTTTTTGCAGGTTGAACGTGTGAAATCTCTAGAGATTTGTTGACCTTTTTCATTAAAGGATGAAGTTTTTGTTTTTGGATATCATCGACATTTTTATTTATTCTAGTGACGGTGTTTTTAAAGATAGGATTTGGCGCAAAACGTGAAATACGTGCGCTTCTTGAAATATCCATAGACTTTGAACCTGCGGCCTTCAATTGGTCCGGACGTTTAGCGGCCCTACGGATAAGAGTCTGAGATTTTTGCATGCCTGCATGAATATTTCTCGCACCACTAGCAAGGGGTTTGCTAATGCTAGACATAGGTTTTTTGAAAGAGTTAAGAGGAAGACCAGTTTCTTTATTGAACTGACGGCCTTTGATGTTGACCACTTCTTCATTTTTCATCAAACTTATCCTCGCAGTTAGTTAAACTCATGCATAATGCATAAGCGATATATCTATAATAGTATATTAATATTTATTTGCAAGTGCGCAGTCTATATATAAGTGATATAATACAAGATAGCGTATGAGTCGCAAATTACCTAAAAAACAAGAAGTTATCAGACGTACTGCAGTATACAGTGCAACTAGTTTAATCATAGTAGCTTTTGCTACTTTTTTAGTTTTTTTAATACTTGGATACCGGCTCGATACCAAAAACGGTCAGATCGAGCAAAATGCATTAGTTCAGTTTGATTCTTCTCCAACGGGAGCGACTGTTTCAATCGACGATGTAGTTCTGGGCTCTTCGACAGGAACTAAGGCAAATGTCTCACCCAGTGATCATCATTTTACATTTAAAAAAGACGGTTATGAAACTTGGAATAAAGACCTGAACACCCTCAGTGGAACACTTTACTGGCTAGATTATGCAATTTTGATTCCTAAAGTAAGAACTCCCGAAAATGTTTTGAGCTATACTCAGCTGGAAACATCTCTAACCTCTCCCAAAAGTCGTTATATATTAGTACACAAAACACCCGCTGACATCAACTTTGATTTGGTGGATATAAAAAACGATAACGTGACGTCAAAAACAGTCACAATTCCAGCCTCGGCCACTACCGGTTTAATAGGTAAAAAAAATCTTAGTTTTTCAATAGACTCATGGGACAGCAGCGAAAGGTATGTACTAATAAGAGCTTTAAGAGATTCCGTTAGCCAGTGGATTGTGCTTGATACAAAATCGCCTGAAAATAGCAAAAATATTACTACTAGGTTGGACATTGATTTCACTAGCCTGAAATTCTACGACACAAGTGGAAATATATTCTACGGTTTATCTTCTGGAGATATTCGAAAAATCGATCTTGGCGCTGGAACAATTTCTAGATCAATTATCTCAAAAGCAGACAGCTTATCGATATTTGATGCAAAATGGATATTTTACACCGCTAAGTCGACAACAAACGGTACTGAGCTTCCAGTTGCTGGAATATATAGAGATGGAGATGACAGTGCAACTCTAGTATATTCCGGGTCCAAAGCTGAAGATAAATTAGCTATTACAGGCGCCAATTACAGAAATAAAGATTACCTTGCTGTCGCCCATGGACAAGCCACTGATGTATTAATAGGAACATTTCCTGGATTTGGAGATAACTTTAGCGAATTTATGAAATTAGACGCTAGTTTCAGCTTAACTGCACCGCTAACTAGGCTGTCTTTCAGCCAAAATGCCGACTACTTAGTCGCCCAGACTGACTCTGTCTTCGAAACATATTATCTCGAGCATCACCTAAATTATCACAATGATTTAGCTACTGCCGCACCAAAACTAAACTGGATCAATAACGATTATCTTTGGTCTGACTTTGGTGGCAATCTAACAATTCGTGAGTTCGATGGCGCAAATGCCAACAACATAATGCCGGTTATCAGTGGTCAAGACGCTGCTCTTTCGTCCAACGCAAAATATATTTACGGTTTCCAAAAAACATCCTCAGGATTCTTGCTTTCCAGAGTTAAGCTAATACTAAACTAATTAAACAGACCAAAAAGCCATTCAAAGAATGTTGGAGTAGTGCCCGGCATATCGCTGTTTTTTGCGGTGCTTGATGCTGGTGCTGTAGCGTTTGTAGGGTTGGGGCTTACTTGATCAGAGAACACAAGCAGTCGGTATCTTGCAGTTCCCAAAGGCGTACAAGTAAGTAGTGTTAAATAAGGCTTATCGCTACCGATTACTAGTTTGTTTACATCTGTGGGCTCTACGACCTCTTTTCTTGAAACTGTGTAGGTATAACGTACAGATTTATAATTAGCATAAATAACGTCACCGGGTTGTAGCTTGTCTAGACCTGCGAAAATAAATTTATAATCACCAGGTGAGAAAATACCGTTAGCTGAATGTCCTGCGACTACTGTATTTCCCTTTTCGCCGGGGTGACTATTTGCACCGTTAACTGCAAAATGAGCCAACCCTTTATCCATGGTGGCCATTTGAGAATCGTAATCATTGCCAACATCATAATAAACTGGCACATCGACATTTATTTTTGGAATTATTATCTTAGATTCAGCAGGAACCACGTTATCTTTTATCGGGTTTATTACTATATTTTGAGGGTCAATACTACCTGGAGAAACGTATGCGTAAACATTGGCTACAATAACCCTGTTATATTGAATTAGCAGCAGTAACGCAACGACAATAAATGCAGCGAGTAGAGGTTTATAGTGCCTACTCTTTTTGATTTTAGTAGCCTGAGAGCTGATTTTTGATCTAATCTCACTCCTAAGAGATTTAATGGCTTCTTCTTGTGAAGTAGTCTTGTCGGTTGTTTGAGCTTGACCATAAATACCCTGGTAATATTTTTGGTAATAATCTTGCCATGCACTGTGGTATTTTTTTAGCCCTTCACTATCGACTGAAACTTTGTCGGAATGGGTTTTTTGGTAAGGATTTTCTTGAGTATTTGAATAGATATTGTCAATCTGTGAGCGTACAACATTAGCAGCCGCTTCATTTGAGGGCTTCGGTTGGTTTGCTCTTTCATCTTGATTATTAGGTTGCATATCTGGATTCTTCGTCAATTCTATTGTACAATAAACCGAGCATAATAAATATAATGCTCGTGCTTCTAATCAAATTTAGGCCGCGATGGTGGAATTGGTAGACACGCTAGACTCAAAATCTGGTGTCCTCCGGGACGTGCCGGTTCAAGTCCGGCTCGTGGTACCAGATACGATTATAAACACATTAGACGACCGCTGCAGTAAAACATTGCAGCGGATCTTCTTTTTTGAAGGTCCAATAAACTGCCATTTTTGAAGCAGTAATTCCTCGCCAAATATCCATGGGATTGTCCCATTTTGTGGTCGTGACTTCCCCGCCATTAGCTATTATTAAAGTACCCTGGTGTAGAACCGCAAGTGATACAGCGTAAGATATTGTGAATTTATGCACGGCTTCAACAGCTTGAGTAAGCTGCATGCCAAAAGTTAATACGATAGGATAATAAACCATGCTGAATAGCTTTTGAAGCTGAGCAAAGGACAAGACCAAGAGAGTATTTTCCCTACCTACGAGCATGTTGCTAGCCGATCTTAATATGTCAAAACTGTCTCTAGTTATTACAACTGGGGATTTTGATTTTATTAAGAATTCTTCATAAGCAATTGAAGTCTCGCTGCTTCGACCAGCGTCACCAATGAGTATAGTGACATCCGCCCAATCTCCCAGCGCAATGAGTTCAGTCGCAGATTCCTTCGCTAGGCCCCCTGTTAAATTAGAGGGTCCAAAAACTACTTCATTTGCATCAAGAGGTATGGCTTTTTTAAGAACGTCAGGCAAAAGAACGCGCAATTGCCCAATCTCGGCTGTATTGGCTACTTTATAACTTTCGGATACGCCCGAAAAACCAGCTTTCTGGCCACCGACTATTCCTAGTTTGCCCCTGTCTGTTTTACGTTCTGGAATATTCCAAGAAAAATCTTTATAAAGTGGTTCTGATGGAGTTTGTTTATGCCAGTACGTAGTATTGTTCATGTGGGTGCATTTCGTAGACCATATTTTTTCGCTCGACAACAATTTTCCATCCTTGTTTTTTAGCCTCTTCAAACAGGCCTTTTTCTGGGTTAAAGGCTATCGGATTTTCAACAATTGATAACATGCCAATGTCGCCCTTGCTGTCACCTACGGCAATACTTCCAGAAAAATCTAATCCATTTTCGAAAACAATTTGCCGAAGAATAACATCTTTACCGTTGTGGGTTTTGTGAATTTCACCTGTGAAATATTCTTCGCCTCTAGAGTAATGTTGGCCAATCCAAATATCAAAGCCATATTTTTCCGCAAATGGCTTTACTAATTCTTCCTGAGATCCAGATATCGCTATCATTGTGTAGCCTTCGGACTTCAGCTGGGCAACTAAATCACGGGTGTATGCATATACATACTCACCAAGCCGCTCAAAAACGTTTACAGCTGCTTTTTCGAAGTCGACAATCTTGATTTGAGGTAGTACTTTATCGACAGCCTCCGCCATGGCCTGTTCATAATTTTTGAAAGCATTGTCGCTGCGTCGTTTGCGCCAGTCTGTTTCAAGATCTGCAAATTCTTTTACAATGTCAGCAGGTATTTGTTCTTTTGAGAGCAGTTCATAGACTATTTCTCTGTATAGTCCAGATCGGAAAATAGTCCCATCTATATCAAATGCTGCAAATTTTTTCATATTATAATTCAATCTCCACACTGACGGGACAGTGATCTGATCCAAGATAATTCGGATAGGTTTTTGCCGATTTTATTTTATTTTTCAAGCTTTTAGACGCTAGCCAATAGTCAATACGCCAACCCACGTTATTTTCCCGTGACTTGCCCCAGTGGCTCCACCAAGAATAAAATCCGCCTTCTTTTTCAAAAATTCTGAACGTATCAATGAAGCCTGCTGCTATGAATTTTGCAAAACCTTCACGTTCTTCGTTTGTGAAACCATGTTTACCGACATTTTCTTTAGGACGAGCTAGATCGATTTCCTCATGAGCAACATTAAGATCGCCGCACATCAGTACGGGCTTCTTGTCTTGAAGACTTGATATGTGTTCTAGGAATGCTGGATCCCAAGATTCATGGCGAAGTTTAAGTCTTGATAAATCTTCCTTAGCATTCGGCGTATAAACATTTACTACATAAAAATCTTCGTATTCTGCTGTTAAAACGCGACCTTCGTTTGAAACATCGCCATAACCGTCGTGCACAAGTTTGTATTTTGTGTTAATCTCAGGAGCAAAGCCATACATTATAGATAGTGGCTGGATTTTAGAAAAAATCGCAGTTCCAGAATAACCTTTTTTCTCTGCTGATGACCAGTATTCGTAGTAGCCGTCAAAATCGACTTCAACTTGCTTCTTTTCTGCCTTAGTTTCTTGTAGGCATAAAATATCCGGATCTTCATTTTTTAGAAATGTTTGAATAGCGCCTTTTTTAATTACGGCTCTGATGCCGTTTACGTTCCAAGAATATAATTTCATTGTTATATTATAACCTATCTATTCTTCATCATACGACTTGCTTCTCTGTCAGCCTGTTTACGCTTCAGAGTTTCACGTTTGTCATATGTTTTCTTGCCTTTACCGAGTGCAATTATAAGTTTAATAAATCTACCACCAGTCAAAAGTTTAATCGGAACAATAGAAAATCCAGTTTGTTTGCTTTTTTCTAAAGATTCAATTTGCTTTCGGCTCGCTAAGAGTTTGCGAGCAGTTGTGTCGACAGTCCTGTTTGGGTGTGATTTATCATTGATTTTTACAGAGAAGCTGGAGTTGTTTAGCCATAATTCGCCGTTACGCAAAGTTACGTAAGATCCTTTTAGTTGAACATGTCCATCACGAGCCGAACGAGTTTCAACGCCAGAAAGAACGATTCCGACAGTGAGCTCATCGCCAAGAGCATAGTCAAAAGAAGCCCTACGATTCAGGACTGAAGTCGATTTATTTTTGCGTGGCTTTTTGACTGACATATAGCTATTTTAACAGATAAGAGTCTATTTTATCCATCAATTGAGATGCAGACTTGTTCCAGTTGAATTGCTCTATGTGTTTTTTTCCTGCCGATGCGTGTTTTAGGTAAGTTGATTTATCTTGGAGTTTTAATACTTGTTGGGCTAGCATTTTTGGATTTGAGTGCTCAAAATATAATCCTCCTGCACCGGCTACTTCGTGAAAAATAGAGATGTCGCTTACAACAACCGGGACTGATTGCATCAAGGCCTCAGCTATCGGAAGTCCGTAGCCTTCATCTTTGCTTGCCGAAACCAATATTGCATTATCAAGCAATAGCTTTTGATACTCGTCGTCGCTAACACCGCCGTAAAATTTTACGTATGAACCACTAGGCACAATTGCTTCAAGTTCTGAGAGCCGGCTAGAAGAAATTTTGCTGAGTAAATGCAGTTTGAATCCTGGTAGATATTCCATGGCCAATATGAGCGTTTCGACATTTTTGTAGCCTATAAATGAACCCATATATACCAGATTTATAGGTGCGTTAAATGATTTTTTGGCTCCACTTTTAATGCTAGGCGGTGCATTGTGAGTAACCACTATGGGTATGTTAGTAAGTCGCTCTTTTATAAGATCTTGCTTGGTAGATTCTGAAACAGTAGCAACCAAATCTGCCTTGCTCAGGATTAGCTTTTCTGGGTAGTATGAAAGATGGTAAACCCACCAAATAAAACGAATCATAAAATTAAAATGTTTAGGTGCCTTGTTGTGACGATAATAAATTAAGTCATGAACTGTCAAAATCAGTTTAAACTTTTTACCTATAGAACCTATTGTCTGCATCGGTGAGAAAACCACGTCTGGATTGTATTTGTTCAAAATTAATGAAGCAAATGGCTCAAGCATTGATGTAGGTTTATGTATTTTTACAAAATCTGCATTCTGAGGAAGCTTTTCGAGTTGTTTATTGTCGCAAATAATAAAAGTAACTTTTCGTAGATGATTTACCGCCGCCGCTAGCTCCGCAGAATATCTGCTAATGCCGTCGTGCTGGTCGGTGCGTATGTATCTTGCATCAAAGAATAATCTCATATACCTTGAATTGTACCATGTTATAATTGGGGTTATATATGAAAATACTCATAGCTTCTGACCTTCACTGGCCGACGATCAACGGCGTTGCTACATTTAGCAGGAACCTTGCAAAAGGTCTAGCAGATAGAGGTCACGAGGTTATTGTTATAGCTCCAAGCCAATCTGGTAAAGCACACATTGAGCAAGATGACAACCATACAGTATATAGAACTGCTAGTGTGCCTTTCCCCTTCTATCAAAACTTCCGAATAAGCATTACACCAGGCCGAGAAGTAAAAAAGATTATCGAAGAATTTAAACCCGAAGTTATACATATCCAAATGCTCCTTGGTATTGGACAGGCTGTTATGAAATACGGCAACAAGCTAGGTATTCCTATCGTAAGCACCAATCATGCTATGCCAGAAAACTTAATGGACAATCTGAAGCTGCTAGCACCCCTTGCTCGCCCTATTAACTATATGCTTGAAGTTTATGGAACTCGTTTTCATTCAAAGGCCGACTATATTACGCTACCTACACAATCTGCAATCGATATGTTCAATGTAACCGACAGAGTAAGTGTACCTATGAGCGCAGTATCAAACGGAATTGACCTTTCGCGTTTTAAGCCCGGTCATGCTCATCACAAAACCTATGATAAGTTTAAGATTCCTCGCGATCACCAAATCATTACATATATCGGTAGAGTCGATGCTGAAAAACATCTCTATGTACTCATTGAAGCATTCAAAGGAATTCGTGAATCAGGCAACCAGGCCCACCTACTAATCGTTGGAGATGGCACAGATAGGCAGAATCTCGAAAACCTTGCAGATAAATACAATCTTAGAGAATTTATTACATTTACAGGAAGAGTTACGGATGAAGATTTAGTAGACTTGCATCATGTCGGCACGCTTTATGCCATGCCTTCACCGGCTGAGCTTCAGAGCATTGCAACACTAGAAGCACTAGCAAGTGGTAAACCGGTAGTTGCTGTAGATGCCGGAGCCTTAGGTGAACTTTGTCAAAATGGTATTAACGGATTTTTGATCAAAAAAGATGACGACAAAGCTATGGCAGATTCAATTCTAACAATATTAAACGACACTGAGCTACGCGAAAGATTCATACATAACAGCCTAGAAATTGCTAATCATCACAATATCAACACGACTCTTGAAAAATTTGAAAAAATCTACGACAGCCTGATTCATAAAGCTTAGCTAAGCCACTTATCTATAATATTTGCCGTTTCAACAGGCTTTTCATAATGTGTCAAATGTCCAACGCCTTTAATCACTTCTAGTTTGGCATTTTTGAACTGTTTGTGAAGGTCTTTTTGTTTGTTTAAAGGTGTAATATCATCTAGATCACCCGCTATTAATAGTGTAGGAGTACTTATTTCTTCCGCAAAATTTTTCACAGAAAAATTTATTGAAGTTTTAAAACTAGATAGTACTGCGTGAGAGTCGTGGAATCTAGAGAAATATTTTCTGTGTTGGTGGTGAATATATTTTCTTAGCGACTTCTGCTTTGTTTTTGCCATAGAAATACTCATTAAATTAACGACAATGTTTAGCGAAAGCCATTTTCTAGCTAATTTTTCCGGCAGGAAGCTGCCAATTTCGTAATAGAGTACTGCCATTTGGGTCAAAAACCATCTCGGACCTTCGAGTGCCGGAGCTCCAATCGGATTTACGAGAACTAGCCTATCAATTTTATTTGCAAATCTCGCAGCGTAAGCCGCTGAAATTATTGAACCGAAAGAGTGCCCAAGCAAGACTGGCGGTTGAGATAGATTTAATTTTCCTATAAATCTATCGAGCCACAATACATATTCATCAAGACTATAGTGCTCTAATCTCTCGCCTTTACCGAAGCCTGGAATATCTGGCACAAATACGTCATATTTATCCTCAAGCTCACGAGCAATCAAAGACAACCCATTGTGAGTGCCACGAAAACCGTGAATCATAATAATACTTTTCTTATGGGTCGGCATTATTTTAAAAGATTGTTTTTTTCTAGAGCTGCAGTAAGCTTAGGCCGATCGAAGCCTAATATAAGTTCGCCGGCGATATCTGTCACTGGTACCCCACTAAATTGACCACCGCTTTTTTTCATTAGTTCATCGTGGGCTGCTTGGTCTGCTTCTATGTCCTTAGCAATGTATTTTATGCCAAGCTTATCAAACCACTGTGCTTCGGTGTGACAAAATGCACACCAAGATGTTTTGTAAAGTGTTACTGTTGATTCTTTTTCCATGTTTATATTATATCATTTTTTGATTCATAAGTGCATATATTTAACGCTTATGATATAATATTTACAGATATGAATAGTCAAAAAATGGGTTATAGACTATTTGGTAAAAGGCATGGTTTTGCACTGCCTTCTGTTATGATTGCCTCTCTAGTAATGATCGCTATTTTGTTAGTCACTGTAACTTCTATGACAGCTGTACGAACTTCTCTTAAAAATCAGTACTACGGACAGTTAGCTCAACTGGCAGGTGAGGCTGGAATTGAATATGCCAAATCATGTTTAACTGCTAATAATGGTGTACCCCAATGGACCGGTACCGTACTTAGTGCTAATACCGACTGCACGGGTACTGCCTATGTCGACTGCCCAACCACTTCAACAGACAGTAGATGCTCTGTTTTGAAAAATGGCAATATTCGCACCAACTTTAGTGTTGCATTTCCTGCTTTGGATAGCTCTGGAAAGGCTGTTACACTAAATGCAAACGGATATACCGAACTATTGAGGACATCCTCGTCTCAAGTTTGGAAGACTTATTCACAAGCAGCACAACAGTTCAAATACAGTTCCCCGTCTAATTCAGTGGTTTCAGGCGGTACACTATATAGTGATTCTAATTATTATTATAGATTATTCTCCTCGGGAACTAGCTCTCTACTAATTGGAGGTAGCAGTATTTCTGCTGATATTTTGATTGTCGGCGGAGGAGGCTCTGGAGGAACTGGGGGTATAGGTTCAGTTGTTGGTGGTGGTGGTGGTGGTGGTGGTGTTGTATATCTTTCCAACCAATCACTCGCTGCCGGCACATACTCTGTTACCGTAGGAAATGGCGGGGCACCACAAACATCAACAGGAACTACTGGAAATAATGGCTCTAGCAGCTCATTTGCTTCACTAGGTACTGCTGCAGGTGGCGGTGGTGGCGGCGCTGGTGGTACTAGTACTCAATCTAGTGCAAACGGACTCAGTGGAGCTTCTGGTGGTGGTGGAGGTTCATCAAGCGCAAATATTACGGGTCCAAGTGGATCAGGTGGCACTGCGACGCAAGGATTTAATGGTGGCTATGGATTTGTAACTGCCGGTAGTCCTAGCAATAGATCCGGTGGCGGTGGCGGAGGATTTAGTAATATCGGTACATTTGGATCTGGTAGCACAGGTGGAGGTGGTGGTACTGGAACGAATGTTTACAGCTCCTTCGGAGCAGCTACTAGCAGAGGTGAACTTTCAGGAGGTCTATATTATTTTGGTGGTGGTGGCGGTGGTGGT
>Ga0209085_1000125_pt1 | contig 57493 bp, 46 predicted proteins | sample C_131016_EF_Meta_FD_187310 | JGI IMG/M metagenome (GOLD analysis project Ga0209085, IMG submission 187310) | Freshwater microbial communities from Lake Croche, Canada to study carbon cycling - C_131016_EF_MetaG (SPAdes) (version 2) | ecosystem: Environmental > Aquatic > Freshwater > Lake... | reverse complement strand
CTGTTCCAGTTTTCTCCTTGAATTACTGCATCTTTGTTGATATTATTGCCTAAACCACAGCGCATAGTTTTAGATTTACTCTCTCTGATGACTAGAGTTGTGTTTTTTCCACCACTTTCTACAGCTAAGGTAAGTTTAGAAAAGTCATTTTTGAGAATTAAAATATGATCTGGGTTAATTCCCTCTCCATAGCCAATACAAGGACGGTTTTCTGAATCAACCCCAGCTAAAGTAGAAAGGGAAAAGGAACCTCCTGTAGACCCTGTAACAAAGGATGTTGCTGGGTTAAAACCTTTAGCTAAGGTTAAAGAAGCAAAATTAGCTTGTTGTGCTAAAGCAGGAACTGCTAGTAAACTCAACCCCAAAACTAACCAAGGAGAATATTTTGGCATTGATATAAGACCTTTTGTGTGAATGATGACATTCGATATCTTATATACAATTTACTGTGTTTGGGTAATTTACTATATGAAATGAAAAGAAAGTGCTCCAACGTTCTCATGTTATACTCACCCTTGCTCTCACGGCAAGTCGAACAACCTCTCCCCTTAAATGCTCACTAGCTTATCTAAACCCATGTTTTAAACTCAAACTTAGTATTTTATACTAACAATGTAGGATTATTGGGAACTATGTTATAATGACAAAGGATATTAGTTTGATACAAAATAAAAAATTGCCCTAAAATTAGAACAATTCCAGTTAGTAACCCAAATATTGATTGAAACAACCGCTACAAATATGTCCATTGATATTGATAATGCACAAGGACTGATTCAAGGTGTTCAGAAAAATGAATCAGCTAAACTAGCAGCAATTGTTGAATCATCTCAAGATGCCATTATTAGCCAAACTCTTGAGAGCATTATTGTCAGTTGGAACAAGTCTGCAGAAAGGTTATTTGGTTACTCTGCCGCAGAAATCATAGGGAAACATATTTCTATATTAATACCATTAGAACTTTGTTATGAAGAAAATCTAATTTTGGAAAAGATTAAACGAGGAGAAACTCTAAATAGTTACGAAACTAAACGACAACGAAAAGATGGCAGTACATTTAATATAGAATTGACAATTTCACCTATATGGGGAGATGTTGATACTGTGATCGGGGTATCTAAAATTGCTAGAGATATCACCAAACGTAAAGAAATAGAAGCAGAAAACAAAAAACTATCAAATCGCCTCACCTTGGCACTTAAATCTGGAGCGATTGGCTGTTGGGAATGGGATATTGTCAGTAATACAAAATTTTGGGATCAACGAATGTACGAATTGTATGGTTTTACTCAAGATCAAAATATACCTACAAATTCTGACGACTGGGCAAAATGTCTACATCCTGATGACCGGATACGCTGTAAAACATTACTCGAACAAGCTGTCTTAGGACAAGAAGAATACAATACGGAATTTCGAGTAATTCATACCGATGGGAGCATCCATTTTATTAAAGCCTACGGAATGGTGATTCGAGATTCTCAGAACAATCCCCAAAGCATGATTGGGGTCAATTTTGATATTACGAAAAGAAAACTTGCAGAAGAAGAGAAGAATCGACTACTTAGTTTTTTAGATGCTAGTTTGAATGAAATTTATTTATTTGATGCAAGTACTCTTCGTTTTATCTATGTCAATCAAGGGGGTATCAAAAATTTGGGCTATGACATAGAAACCTTAAAAACTATGACTCCATTAAATATCAACCCTGATTTTAATGAAATAGAATATGGACAATTAATACAACCATTATTAGAAGGAAATGTAGAAGAATTAATCTTTGAAACACGCCACCAAAGGTCTGATGGAAGTTGTTATTCAGTTGAAGTTCGTTTACAACAACATAAATACCAAAATAAACAATTCTGTTTGGCAGTTATTCTTGATATTACAGAGCGTAAAAAAGCTGAAATGATTCTGCGACAAACCAATGAAGAATTAATACGTGCTACACGCCTTAAAGACGAATTTCTGGCTAACATGAGTCATGAACTTCGGACACCACTTAATGCCATTTTAGGTATGTCAGAAATCTTAGAAGAAGGAATTTTCGGATTTGTCAATAAAGAGCAAATTGGAGCATTACAAACAGTTCGTAATAGTGGTCAACATCTTTTGTCTTTGATTAATGACATTTTAGATTTAGCAAAAATTGAATCTGGAGAAGTCATGCTAGATCTCAAGCCTACTTCTATTGATTATTTATGTAGAGCAAGTCTAGCATTTATTCAACAGCAAGCAATACATAAAAATATTACAACTAAGTACATAAAAAAGAACGACTTACCTGAAGTATATATTGATGAACTAAAAATCCGTCAAGTATTAATTAATTTACTTAATAATGCAGTAAAATTTACTTTAGAAAATGGAAAAATAACTTTAGAAGTTAATATAGTTACTCATACTCCTGAGCGAAACTTTTTAAGAATTGCTATAAGTGATACCGGTATTGGTATTGCCAAAGAAAATATACATAAACTGTTTAAGCCCTTTATTCAAATTGATAGTGCTTTGAATCGTCAATACGATGGAACTGGTTTAGGATTGTCATTAGTTAAACGTATAGTAGAACTTCACGGTGGTCAAGTTGGAGTTACAAGTGAACTAAATGTCGGTAGTTGTTTTACGATTGATTTGCCGATTACTATTAATGTTGAGGCTTCAAACACTGAGCAGATAGTTCCTTTAGAAAGTAATTCGGTATTTTGTACTATGGAAAAATCTCTTATTTTATTAGCGGAAGATAATGAAGCCAATATAATAACTTTTTCCTGTTATCTTAAAGCTATCGGCTATCAAGTGGAAATAGCAAGAAATGGTCGAGAAGCTATTGACTTGACTAGAAGCTGTAAACCTGATTTAATCCTAATGGATATTTCAATGCCAGGAATGGATGGGTTAGAAGCAATAAAACAGATTCGTTTAAATCCAAATTGGATTAATATTCCAATTATCGCACTAACAGCGTTAGCGATGCCAGGAGATCGAGAACGTTGCTTAGAAGCAGGAGCGAATGAATATCTCACAAAACCATTAAAAATGAGTAGTTTATTGTCGACTATTAAACAATTTTTAATTATTAAACCATAATATTATTAATCAATGGAAAATCAGTTTAAAGTTACATTTTGGGGCGTTAGAGGCAGTATTGCCTGTCCTGGATATAATATGAATTATTATGGGGGCAATACCTCATGTATAGAAATGCAAATCGCTACAGAGCGTCTAATATTCGATGGAGGAACCGGTTTACGTCTCTTAGGTAATGCCTTGATGAAGCAGCTACCCGTCAAAGCGAATATGTTTTTTACCCATTCTCACTGGGATCATATTCAAGGGTTCCCTTTCTTTACACCTGCTTTTGTCAAGGGGAATCATTTTAAAATCTATGGACCTTCAGCACCTAATGGTTATACTCTTAAACAAAGTCTGCATGAGCAGATGTTACATCCTAACTTCCCCGTTCCTTTGCAAATTATGCAAGGGAATTTAGATTTTTATGAAATAGAAGCAGGAGATTCTCTAGAAATAGGGGAAATAGAAGTAACAACTACTCTATTAAATCATCCAGGCGAAGCCATTGGTTATCGGGTTAACTATCACGGTCATTCAGCCTGCTATATTACCGATACTGAGCACTTTTGCAATCGCCCTGATTATAACATTGTCAATCTAGTCAGAGGCTGTGATCTTCTCATTATTGATGCCACTTACACAGATGAAGAATATTATGATCCTCGTTTTCCTCGTCAAGGTTGGGGGCATTCTACTTGGCAAGAAGCTGTTAAAATTGCTCAATTAGCTCAAATCAAAAAACTTGTCCTTTTTCACCATGATCCTAGCCATGATGATGAGTTTTTAGATAATTTGATTGAGCAAGTCACCCCAGTCTTTCCTAACACTATTATGGCTCGCGAAGGCTTAACTATAGATCTTACTATATGAAATTTCCCCCAAAAATTATCACAGTCCTTTTATTTACTCTACCCCTCCTCTCAACTCAACCAGTAAATGCTTATAGTGTTTGTGGACTCAAAAGAGAGGAAGCCTCTTTTAAAACTAAAAGTTATCTAATTACTATTTGTCCAGGTGAAGCCAGTTATCAAATGATTATCACCTACCCCGATGGCACAGGATATAAACGCATTTCTGCTCAAAAAGAGGGCAATAAATATAGAGGTTCCACTCAGGATCATAACTACATTATTGATCCCAAACAGTTAATTATCGGGACAGATGGACAAGATCCCCTTAAAGAGAAAGTTGTTAAAAAATAATTACCTGTTGCCTACTTCCTGAGACTTTCTTTTAATATACTTAACAATTCAGCTTCTTTAAAAGGTTTGGTTAAATAGCCATTAGCGCCTAATTCCATAGCGATCTGACGATGTTTTTCGTGAGTGCGAGAGGTGAGCATAATTACAGGTAATTGATTTACATTAGAATTTTGGCGACATCTATTGAGAAATTCAAATCCATTTAGACGAGGCATTTCAATGTCGCAAAGTATTATGTCAACCTTAACCCCAGCTTCTAATTGTTGTAGGGCATCCAAACCATCAATTGCTTGTAAAACTTTATAACCTTTTTGTTCAAGGAATAGAGTTAGAGTTCTCCTTTGACTAATAGAATCATCCACAATCAGAATAGTTGAATGTGACTCTTTTTTACGAGTTGCTGCAAGACTGTCGATGGCTGGGGGCAATAATTTTCTTTCTTTGCTTCCAACGGTTAAAGGAGTGTTAATTACTTGATTTGTTTGGAAAATTTGCCCATAAGCATAACTAATTAGACCAGAGCCATCAAGCGCTAAATAAGAACAACTATCGCCCAATTCACTGCACCCATAGATATAATTAGGGACAGGTACAAGTCTTCCTAATGGTCTAATCAAAGTTTCTTGTTCGCCAATAATACGGTCTACTTCTAAGGCTAAATAACGATTTTGATCCTTTAGTAGTAAGAGAAAGGTTTCCTCTTTTTTGGAGAGGTGGTCTGGTAATGTTCTCTGTTCCGTAGGTTCTCGTAAGAGTACGAGGGAAGAATAAACCAATAGATCTGATAATTTACGAATAGGAACAAGTCTATCCTCTCCTTCTGAAGATAAATAGAGAATTCTTTGTTCTTGAAAATTGCGAATTTGCTCTGGTTTGGCTAAGAGAATTTGCTCGATTTCTTCTGATAATATCCCATAAGTTGTGCTATTACTATTAACTAGCATGAGACGACCAATGGTCATAGTCAAGGGAATTTGCAGGACAAATACTGTTCCTTGTTGGCGTTTGGAATAGACAGATACATCGCCCTTTAATGCTTGTAGTTGCATCCTCACTACATCAAGACCGACCCCGCGACCTGATAGGTTGGTTACTGTATCATTTGTTGAGAAACCTGACTGAAAGATCAAGTCTAAAAGTTGTGATTGATTGAGATTATTTGCCGTGTCACTATCATATATCTTGTTAGAGATGGCTTTTTGACGGATCCGATCTAGATCGATTCCCGCACCATCATCTTTAATTTCTATTATTGTATAACCACCTCTTTGGTAGGCATTAATGATGATCTGGCCAGTGGGAGATTTTCCATACTGTTCACGTACTGCAGAAATTTCGATGCCATGATCAAAAGCATTACGAATTAAGTGCAGGAGAGGATCATAGAGTTTTTCCGCAATTGCCTTATCCACCAATACATCGCCGCCCAATATTTGTAATTCCAAGGATTTTCCATATGTGGTACAAAGCTGCTTAACCATATGTGGGAAACGTTGAAAAACTTCTGCAAGAGGGAGCATTCTTGCTTCGATCAGGTCATCGCGGATATTACCTAACATCCTTTGCTGTTTTTCCATCGAGTAATTAGACTGTTCGGAAAACTGCTCGATGCTTTCTAAAGACAATTCTAAGGTAGCAGCTTGTTCTAGAGCAGCCTGAATATATACGTGCAGATCACTATGACGATCAAGCTCCATTTCATCTAGTACTTTTTGCCAACTAGACGGTAACACTGTAGTCAAATTACCAGTAAGAGTTCTCCTTTTTTGTAAAGACTGAGTTGTTTGTGATTTTCTACTCTCTGAGAGAAATTTATCCCCCCATTCGCGTAATTGTATTAAAGCGCGGGTGAGTTTTTGTTGAGCTTCTAAGGATTTTCGATACATTTCCTGTAATTGTAGATCATTAGTTGCTTGACGATTTTGAGCAACTAATAATTCACCTATGTTATAGCTTAAACGTGCTAAAACTTCTGTGCTAACTCTGACATTTGACGTGGCTGGAGGAATAGCTGCAGTAGTAGTAGCTGTTGAGTGAGTATTATCAAAAACAGGTTGGCGTAAATCCCCTTTAATAGTAGATTTTGATGGTTGAACATCTTGTTTTTCTGACAAAGATTCTACGGAAAGTTCTTTTCTCGAAGCTTCATCTTGAGTAAAACTAACTTCAATTTCGACATCAGATTCCCTCTGATCTTGTTCTTGAACTAATTCAAAATCGAAATTATCCAAGATCTCATGGAGAGATTGAAAAGATTCACTTAAATCAATATCATTTTGGCTGCTGGATGCTGGCTCTTCATTTACGGGTGTTAAAGGTTCTAGGGGAGATTCCTCCCAAGCAGTAACTGAGATTTCTAGTTCATTTTGGCTTTCATCTTGACTAGGGACAAAACCCAAACCTACTTCCCCCAAAACATTTACTAAATTTAGTAATTCCCAAGAGGGAGTGCCTCCCTGTGAGCGATCCCCGTTAAGAACCAGTATTTGACCATTTTCGAGGTCTTTGAGGGCTATTTTGCCAACTTCTAGAGCCTGTTCAGGCAGCTTTTCTATGATTTGAATTGCTCTAGTAGCAATTTCGCTAAAGCCAGTTAGATTAAGAGAAGTAGCGAGATCTGCTAAAACTTGGAAACGTTGTGTCAGTACAGAAGCTAAGTTACTCGTATCTGGCGAAAGCAGTTTTTCTATCTCTTCTAACCGTTGGTGTACACCCACCTCAAAAATAGACTTGATATAATCAAAGCCCATTTCTTGCGCTGTTGGTAATTCTCCGGTGCCAAAATCATCTCCTAATTTTTGCTCTAGTTGAACAAAAAGCTCAGTAGCCTTTTCCATAGCCCTTGTCTCGTCAATCTGACTACCTGTGATGGCAGATGTCAAAGGGAGCCTTAGACAGGCAAAGCCTTCCCACAAGAGGGATTGAAGTTCAGCATCAATTTCTACTTCAGGGTTATATAGTGAGCGCAGAGCATCTTCTAAGAAATGGGCTATTTTTTGGATTGTTTCCAACCCCACACCTGCAGCCGAGCCTTTCAGGGTATGGGTAGCACGCATCAACTCATGGACACAAGCATTCCTTTGCTCTAAACTTGTTAACCCTCCCTCTAGGCGAGACATTTCCACTTCTATGCGCTCTAATAAATCGGGAGCCTCTTCGAGAAAAAATCTATATGCCTGCTGACGAATTTCCTCATTGGTAAGCATAAAGCGGTCATCTCCATGTTAATTAACTTTAAAATTAGAAGCACTTTTCTGCAGTGTCTGAGCAAGCTCTAGCAAGGTTTGGAAGGAGATGACAATTTGTTCGGACTGTAAATTCGTTTTGTTAGCAATAGCAGCCACATTCTTCATCACAGTTGTCACTGTCTCTGATTGTTTGGCTTGTTCTTGCGTGGTTTGCGTAATTTTCGTCACTAGAGCGTCAATTTTTGTTGTGGCTGCGAGGATCTCATTGAGGTTTTCGCGAGCGTTACTGACTGAGTTAGTCCCTTCGACAACTTGCTCGATTCCCGCATCAATGGCTATTGTTACTGCAGAGGTTTCTGATTGAATTTCCATCACTAGCTTTTCAATTTCCACAGTTGCGGTTGCTGATTGTCTTGATAGGGCTCGAACTTCATCAGCAACTACGGCAAAACCCCGTCCATATTCTCCGGCGCGGGTAGCTTCTAGGGCGGCATTCAGTGCTAGTAAATTTGTTTGGGTAGCGAAACCACTGATTAATTGTACTACTCTAGAGATCTTTTGTGAGGATTCGCTGAGTCGTTTAATCCGTTTAGCTGTTTCAGAAACTGTTTCACGTATAGACAAAATGCCATCTACAGTCTTGTTCATAGCAGTATCGCTACGCAGGACAATTTCATTGGTTGATTGTACGGCTGTTTCTACTTCATGGATATTCGATACAGCCACATTAGTTGATTCCACCATCTGATTTAGGCGTTTCAGGGCTATTTCTATCGCACCGAATTGTTTACGAGCGTCTACTGCTAGGCCTCCTACAGCTTGGGAATTTTCTTGAGCAGTATGAATAACTTGAGTTACGGCAATCTGTAATTGTTCTACAACTTGGCGTAGAGTTTGAATTGTGTTGTTATAGAAGCCCGCAATTGTGCCGATCTCTCCTTCAGTAACAGGAGCGCGAACAGTCAGATCTCCTTGTAATACTGGACGGACAGCCGTTAAAACATTAATCAATTCTTGCTGGAGTAGATCCTTAGCTACTTTTTCTCTCTTGACAGATTCAGCTAATTGCTCATTCTTTTCATTTAATAGTCTGATATATTCAGCCTGATTGAGTGTAATACCTAATTGAGCGGCAATTTGCATGAGCAGTTTTACTTCTCCATCTTCCCAATGACGAATGCTACTATTTTGAAAAGCACTGAGTAAGCCCCATAATTCTTGTCCTTTGAAAATAGCCACGACTGCACATGACTTAATGCCATATCCCTCTAAGGCTTCTACGTGACAATCAGTTAAGCCAGCCTTGTAAACATCATCTACAACTAGTACTTCATTTTTGAGAAATCTTCCCCCCTTGTGTTCATTGAGATAAGGATCTTCCCAACCACTGCCCACTAATTTAGGCCAGTTGCCTGATTCTGACTCATAAATGAAATCTCCAAAGAAGTCTGGGCGGAATTTATAGATAGTTACTCTTTCTATGTTGAGAAGTTTGCGAACTTCCTTGGTTGTGGTTTCAAAAATTTTGTCTACATCAAAACTTTGCCGGATCTTATCGAGTACTTTGGCTAACACTTGAGCCCGTTCTACATCTTTTGACCTTTGGGCTGACTGTGCTTGAATTTGTGCGACAAATTCCGACTGTTTAAGGGCAATTCCTAACTGGGCTGCAATTTGCATGAGCAGTTTTACTTCCCCATCTTCCCAATGACGGGGTTCGCTATTTTGAAAGGCACTGAGTAAGCCCCATAATTCTTGTCCATTGAAGATAGCCACGACCGCGCAGGCTTTCACGCCAAATCCCTCTAAGGCTTCTACGTGACAATCAGTTAAGCCAGCCTTGTAGATATCATCTACAACTAGTACTTCATTTTTGAGAAATCTTCCACCCTTGTGTTCATTGAGATAAGGGTCTTCCCAGCCACTGCCGACTAATTTAGGCCAATTGCCTGATTCTGACTCATAAATGAAATCCCCAAAGAAGTCTGGGCGGAATTTATAGATAGTTACTCTTTCTATGTTGAGAAGTTTGCGAACTTCCTTGGTTGTGGCTTCAAAAACATTGCCAATATCAAAACTTTGGCGAATCTTATCAATTACTTTGGCTAACACTTGAGCCCGTTCTACATCTTTGGCTCTTTGTTCTGACTGTGCTTGAATTTGTGCGACAAATTCCGACTGTTTAAGGGCAATCCCTAACTGGGCTGAAACTTGCTTGAGCAGTTTTACTTCCTCCTCTTCCCAATGACGGGGTACACTATTTTGAAAGGCACTGAGTAAGCCCCATAATTCTTGTCCGCTGAAGATAGCCACTACCGCACAGGCTTTCACGCCAAAGTTTTCTAGGGCTTCCACATGACAATCAGTTAAGCCAGCCTTGTAGATATCATCTACAACTAGTACTTCATTTTTGAGAAATCTTCCCCCCTTGTGTTCATTGAGATAAGGGTCTTCCCAGCCACTGCCTACTAATTTTGGCCAGCCGCCTGATTCTGATTCGTAAACAAAGTCCCCAAAGAAGTCTGGGCGAAATTTATAGATAGTTACTCTTTCTACGTTGAGAAGTTTGCGAACTTCTTTGGTTGTTGTTTCTAAAATCTTATCAAGATCGAAACTTTGTCCTATTTTCTCGTTTACTTTCCCTAAAACCTGTTCCCTTTTCTGCTGTTCTTGTAGGATGGCTTTTAGTTCTAGCGGTACTAATCCTAATGTCAGTTCTAAGGACAGACGATGAAGTAGGGACTTCTCTGATACTTGCCACTCTCTTGGTTGGTCACATTGATGTACTACTAATAACCCCCAGAGTTGATTAGGATCTCCACCCCTTCCACGCACAGGAACGGCTAAGGAAGATTTAACTTGATACTTCTCTAACAATTGTTTTTGATAAGAAGTTACTTTACTTGGTTCCAGAACTATAGTAGCACTACCTACCAAGCTGATGTTTTCTAGCCCTAAAAATTCGCACTGTAGGATTTCGTTATAACTAGGTGTCCAACCTCGGGTCATTTCTTCTGCGACTATTTTCCCTTTTGCCTGGTCTTCAAATCTATACAATATAGCGCGACTTGGTTCTAAAAATTCTTTAGCTGCTGTCACCGTAGCCTGGAATAGTTGCTCTAAGTTGCTGGCTTTTTGCAAACGTTCAGCTATGATGCGAGAAAGGTTTTGTTCTACTTTAAAATATTTTTGTAATACGGAATTGACAGAAGTTGGCAAATTTTCCTGTAAGACTTGGGTAAGTTTCTCAATTTCCTCTAAATTTTGGGGCAAGGTTTGAGAATCTTTCTCCCAGCCAAAGCGATTGGCTTCTGTCCGTATATTATTTATTGCTTCAAGAATGACACCTAGATCGGCATGATTGCTGTTTTTTGTGATTTCGCTACTGTCATTTTTTGACTCGTACTGTTGGTTTATTGATTCATTGGTCTGAGAAACTGTCACGCTTTTTACTCCTTAATTTTTCTTATTTTTCGCCATGCCATAAATTTTTACTGACGATAGCTGAGGCATTAAATAACATTGCTAATTTCTGTTCTTCTAAGACAAAAAACCCTTGTAAAAAGGGTCGTAATTCTTTATGAAATAAATCATCTAAAGGTTCCTTGAGCTTGCTCAGATCATAGGTTTCAATGTCTTTAACTTGAGGTACTACTAATCCCATATACTCTTCGCCTATTTGAAGAACTAGGAGAAAATTGTTTTTTCCCCAAGATAAAGGGGCAAAACCGCATAATATACCTATGTCAATTATCCATAAAGTCTCTCCCCGCCATTGATAAACACCCATAACAGAAGGCGGAACTTGAGGTACTGGTAAAATTTGTCTGGAGTTGAGGGAAATAATTTCCATGACTATTTCGGCTGGCAATAAATAAGTACTGCCGTCGCCCAATTGAAATTCTAAAAACTTCCGTATTTTTTCGCCATTGTTGCGGACAAGATCTTTTTCTTCTCGTTTAACTATTTGCGACATAAATGGGTTAGGTTATTTCCTTTTAAGATGCGGTTAATTTGCGAACTGTATTAATTAGCTCACCTTGATCGAGGGGTTTAGCTAGATAGGCATCTGCCCCTAACATATTCCCTAACATTTTGTCTGCTTCGGTATTTTTGGTTGAACAAATTGCTATAGGAATTAACTTATTCTGAGCATCAGTCTTTAATTTATGACAAAATTCAAAACCACTTTTTCCTGGTAAAACTACATCCAGTAGGATCAGGTCAGGTTTATATGTTTTCAATTTTTCATCTGCTTCTTCACTACTTTTAGCCACAATCACTTTATAGCCAGCTTGCTGTAAGTATAAAGTAGCAAATTGGGCATCAGTCAAACCATCTTCTACGACTAAAATATTTTTCATGTTTTTTCCCTAATTTTCGCTTATGTCGAACGGCAATAATGACGTATAAGTTTGGTAATTGGCGAAGTATCACCTAACTTTGAAACAAAGCAACTTGCTCCAGCCATTTTTGCTCTTACTCGATCTACAACCCCATCATTTCCTGTGAGAATAGCGATTGGAGTTTCCTTAAAGCCAGGCACTTTTCGGATCTGAGAACATAACTCATACCCATTAATAACCGGCATAACCACATCTAGAAAAATTAATTGCGGTTTCCGCTCGATTATCACAGGAAGAGCTTGAAGAGGATCTTGAATGCCTAGAAAATCTCCTCCCTCAGTTTTAACGACTTTTTCTAGAGTTTGACAAACCCGCAGATTATCATCAATACAGATAATTAGTGGTTTTGGTATTTTTTGCGTATTAACAAGTGGGTTAATATTAGTTTTTTGTACTATTTTTCTACTAATTTCTGGAATTTCGACTAAATCAAGTATTCCCGCTTTATAAAAAGGAATTAGTAGAGTTAACAATTTTCCTAAATCTTGTTTAAGCGTTACGGCTAAATCTCTCAGTGAGCGCTTTCCATCCAAAAGTACATTTAATTTGTTGTATAGTGCCGCAGGAACTGCTGCTTGAAATTTTTTCTGATCTATGATAAGTGGTAAAAGATTGGGCGAAATGGTTGCTCCGCCTATTTTTTCCCACTGTTGCCAGTTTTTCAGAACATTTTCACAGACTTGTTCACTATTCAACATTACTAGTGATTTACTTAAGACAGGGAAGGGTTGTCTTGAAAAAGTTAACTCATCCTGATTCTTAGATTGCATTACCAAATCAAAAACAATCTCTAAGACGATATTTTTGATTAGGTTGCCCACTTGCTCTGTTGAAATCTCTTGTTTTTGCAACTTATCCATTACTGCCCGATATCTTATCGGTTCTTCGCTTTTCTTACTCAATACAGAAGAGCGATTGTCAGCTTCTTGGGAGAAATTTGTCTGTAGAATATATCGCCGCCAACGCCTATTTTCGTTGTGGCCTCCAGCAGCCCAGGCAATTTGCCCATTATAGAGATATATTTCCCAGACTTCTCTGGAGCTAGAACTATCTATTTTCATTAAGCCACTAAACGCCGATTGATTACATTTCAGTAATTCTTGAAAAATTGGCACAGTTTTAGAGGCATTTACAAGTTCAAAATCTGTCATGCACCACCACCTGTTTACTTTGTTAAATATTTTGCCACTGCACACCCATTTTAGTCTTATTATTAACTTACAGCAAATGTAAATCTATTAAGCCACAACTTAAAAACCAAAACCCTTGCGGGGCGGAGCCCCGCTCCCTGGTTTTGTAGCTCATGTGGTCTCAAACTGCTGTAAATAAATATTATTGGTCATTTTTCATGTTAATTATTATTAATATAGCAAATATACAAAACTTAATTAATAGTACAAATTCAAGTCAAACTCCTAGCGCCATTCTCTCTCTTCTAGTTCTTTTTGAGGTAATAATAAGGCGGTTTCAATTTCTTCTCTGACTGCTGATGTCACTTCACAATTACTATTAAGACAATTGAGAAGCAGTAGATTGGCTTCATAATAGGACTGTAAGACTTGTTTTTGTTGAGGACTAAACTTCCAGTCATACTGAATATCGCGATATTGAGAGATAGCCGATTTTAACCTTTCAATCCAAGCTAGATGGTTATTTTCCCACCAATGTTGAACTTGTTCTGGATTATTAAGAACAGGAAGTTCGTCTTGTAGATGTTGCAGAGACTGCTTTAGTCCAATATTTAGAACCATTGTGACGGCATTAGAGAGAGCATCAGCGCAAGCATGGGTATGAGCAAAACTAGTGTTGTTGATGGTACATTCTAAGATTAGGTGGTCTAATGCAGCATCTAAAAGTAATCCTTGATCTAAAGTACAAGCTAAGGCAAATTTAGAAGCTAAAGGAGGGTTGTTGATCAGAGCAAAGTAAAAAGCCCTTGTAGCTGACAGTTTAGGGGGAACAGAGACTTTTAAAGACTTTTGACTACCCCAAGCTAAAAATTGTTGTAGGTAAGGATCTTTCCTTACTAATGAATCAATTTCTTGTTTCATTAATTGCACGAGGGAATCTGCACTGCGTAACATGGAGGATGTTAACAAGAATATTTCTCGCCAGCGAGGTTCAGTAATATGATGAACCAACCCTTGTAAGGCTTGATTTAGGCTTTGTAAATTATGATGAGCAACAATATTTCTCGCTGTGAAATATTCCTGAAAGGCTAAATAGGAAAAGGAGAAAATTCCATGCACTCGTTCAGCAAATATGCCATTTTGTAATTCAATCACTTTAAAGATGTTTTCACTATCTGATTGTAATTCTTCGTCATCAGTTGACGCATTGGGTAGAGTGGTAATAAATTCAACAATATACAGTTCTATGGTTTGTTGTTTAAAGAAATAATCCCCCTCTTCAAAGGTAGCGGCAGCGATCTGTGAGAGTAGCTTAAGCTTTTGTGGCAGGGTAGATACTAGAGAATTTGGCTGTCGCTGAATCCCTCTAGCTTCATCCCATCTAACTAGGAGAAGGTCTAGACATTGTTTATAAAACTCGGCTTCTTTAGTAGGAAATTTTTCTTGATAATCAAATATCCAACAGGCTAAATGCAAAAATAAGGGTGTAATTACCAATCTACGAAATGGTAGGTTTTCGGCGCGGTCTAGTTTCTTAATAAATTGCTCTGCTTTGTATCTGCCATCTTGAATATTGGATTTTGTTATAGCAGTGAACCATTTTTGAGCAAAAGCGGTAATTTGTTCCTGGGTAAAAGGAGCAATTTCCACATCCATGAAGCGCTTGAAGTTGTAGGTTTTGGCTGCAGTTCTACAGGCAATGATAAAGAGATTTTTTTGATATTTCTCTGAGAATCTGCGAATTTCTTTGACAACCGCATTACTATGTTGAGTGAGGACTTCATCAATACCATCTAATAGCAGTAAGATTCTCCCTCTGTTAAGTGGGATTTCTAAACTGGAGGGTTCATTAATTCCCGATGTGAGAAACTCCTTCTGTATATATTTTAAGAGGCTGAATTCTCCATTTTCTTTTGACTCATCGGCAAAATCCCTTAAGGTAATAAAAATGGGAACTCGGTTAGGAAACAATAGGCCTTGATTACATTTAATAGCCAGATATTGCAAAAAGGTTGTTTTACCTGAGCCTGGTTTACCTAATACTCTCAGTTGGGAGTATTTTTCTACTGCTTTAAGTCCAGATATTTGTTTTTGTGAGATATTACCTAAACCAAAGCGGTCAAATTGTTCTTCAGTCAGCGATTTTAATTGAATGATTTCTAACCATTTTCGGCTGCTAATCTCTTCTAATATATTGACATCTATATATATATCCTCGATACTTACTGGACGATTGATATCTAAGAGATGTAAGGTTCCACATTGATATTGAATTTTGTCTTGTCTTTGTTTACGTATCTGTGCAACTAAATTATCAATATCTAGAATTGTGTTCTCAACCCTTTTTCCTTGTTCTGAAAAGTCGGCTGGAGGATCTTGGGCAATAGAACGCCAGTCAAGATCTAACCGTTCGCAAATTTCCACGAAGGTAAAGCGTTCTATTGGTTGACCTGTGAAAAAGCGCCAAACTGGCTGCCGAGTCTTTAAATTGACTTCTAAAGCTAGGTATTCTTGTGTCCAACCTTTGCGAACAAAGGCTTTTTTTGCTTCTTTTATTCCCTCTAGTGAGGCTTGGAGTGATCTTTTAGCCATATATATAAGAAAGACAAATGTTAAATTTTTATTAACAAAAACATTATACAATACTTTTATGATACATATTATGTGTTTTTATTAATATCTTATACGTTTTTCAGTTGTCGAGCACAAATATTAACTTATATTTGTATTGATTTACTTAAACTATCTCTTTCCGGTTCCCCTCCTTATAGCCTTTACTGACTGTTGAGCTAGATGTCAAGAGTATTAATACTGACCTTTTAAATATACAATAAATTTTACTTTATGGCCTATGGTGTGGGTTGTTATTTTTTTTATGTAAATATTCTATACATTCTCAAACAATTCAAACAATTCAAACAATTTAATAGACATCATTTAAGATATATCTCGGTAACAATAGTTGTATAAAGCATTTATTGATTTCCTAAGCCTTTGAATGCTTTTTAGTAAATATACAATGGACAAAACTATGCCTTATCTATTTTCTGTTTTAACAGATGAACTACCAAGGGATACATTAGATCAAGGTCTCTGCTATTACATTAATCAAACAGATGACGTTCAAACTATTCGGGCTACCAATAAAGGAATATGTTATCTTGAATGCCTTGTTTTTCCAAAAGAAAAAGTATTGTTTGCTACCTTGTCCAATTCTTATTTGGAAATCAATTCATCTGATCTAAAAAACGCAAAAATTAGTAGTATTAAATGTAACTTATTATGCATTTAATGGCTGTAAAAAATATCTTTAATAATGGAGAAAAAAATGCTTGATCTGATTTGGACTGGTGTTGTTATATTGTTTATCCTCTGGCTCTTGGGATTTTCCTTTCATATCGCAGGTGGTTTAATTCACATACTGTTAGTTTTAGCTCTAATTGGTATAGTGTACAATTTATTGACTGGTCGAAGATTACTTTAATGGGTGGTGGGTAAAAAATAAAAAAGTCTATTCCTCTTGTTCCGTATCGTTTTGGTGCTCAGGTTTCGAGAGCCAAGGTAGAGGAATAGACATGGAAATACCTTCTTCTTGATAGCGTTTATTTAACTTTTTAATAAAGTCGTGTTTGACTTGTAAATGTTCAAATTGATTAGCTTCTCTTACCTTTAAATAGACATTTAAAACAATATTCCAATAGTCAAAATTTTGGTAATATATCGAGGTAGATTGAAAGAAATCATGGCTGGTTGACATCTCATCAGTTACTTCTCTAATAATTCCTTCTAAGAAGTCTAAATCAGTTTCATAAGGCACTATTACCTTTATAGATAAAACTATTTCTTTTTTCTTTACACTATAATTTCTTAAACTGGCTACAATAATTTTAGTATTAGGAATAATCTGATAACTTTGAGTTAGTTCTAATAAAATAGTATGTCGTAGATCAATATCTACGACATATCCTTCCTCACCTGTTTTTAATTGAATATAGTCACCGGGTTGAATTTTTCCTGAAGTAATAATATTAATGCCAGACATTAAATTACTCAGAGGTGCTTGCAATGCTAAACCGAGAGAAAATCCTCCTACACCCAAAGCCGTTAAAAGTGGAGTAATAGCAATATTAAGTGACTGCAAAATAATTAAAGTGCCCAGAGTAAAAATAACTATTTTAATAATAAATTCAAAGAGAGAAGTGAGCGGAAATATTCCCTCATTTGTCCTTGTATAAATTCTCAAACATTTTAGGGAAATCTCAGATACAATAAAAGTTGCTGAACCCAAAAATAGCAGTACAACTATTTTGCCTACAAGTAAAGAAAGAGTAGGAGGGAAAGGTAAACTATTAATAGTTAATGCTAGCCCTGCTAGCAGAGACCAGAGAAAAGTTACTTTCTCTAAAGCCTCGACCAAAATATCATCTAAGAACCAAGAGGTTCTTTGTGTAATTTTGCGAAGTTGTTTAAGAAGTTGTTTCTCTAAAAAAAGCCCTAATAATACACTCCCCAAAATATAAGCACAAGGAACTATTAGAGAAGAGAGAAAAGGTATAAACTTCACCACAACGACCTCTTTAACGTGTTCCTCGATATATTCTTTCTGCTTGTTCTAGGGGAAGATGACTATATCCATTAGAGTTTAGCTTTGAATTTTCCTGGGCAAACGTAACATCCTCATTTGGCTCTAGTAGACAACTAGGGTGAAGATTATATTCAGGTTCCACAAAATTTAAACTACTATGAGGTGGGACAAATTGGTGAGAAACTGCGTCATAGGCTAGAACTGTTCCTGTTTCTAATTCATAGATCCAACCATGTAAACATAAACGACCTTGATGTAAACGAGAACGCACCGAAGGGTAGGTCTGAAGATTATTTAATTGGCTTAAAATATTCTCGGCTGTTGTCATATCTAATAGTTCATCCCCTATTAAATCTTGATAATTGTCCTTAATTAAACGACGAGTAGGTTCAGCGTGTTTTAACCATTGATAGACTAGGGGCATTTTCTCTTGTAGTTCATTGATTTTCAGTAAACCTTTCATGGCACCACAATTAGAATGTCCACAGACTATTATTTCCTCAATATTTAAAGCCTCTATGGCATATTCTAAAGCTGCTCCTTCCCCGCCATTAGATGCGCCATAGGGAGGAATAATATTACCCGCATTGCGAATAATGAACAATTGTCCGATTTCCACCTGTGTAATTAGGTTTGGATCTATCCGAGAATCAGAACAAGTAATAAAGAGAATGCGGGGATGTTGTCCATGTGCTAATTCTTCAAACAATTCTCTATGACTTTTAAAGTAGCCTGTTTGGAATTTGCGTAGTCCTTCGATCAGTTTTTTCATAGGTTAAATGTTCTAAAAGAGTTCTCCGTGCTCAGTTTGTAATTCTTTCAGTCTGGCTAAGACTTCTGGAAAATCTGGTTTTAATTGAATAGCCTTTTGATAGCTGCTAATTGCTTCAGTAGGACGATGAAGCAGTTCTAGGACATAACCCCGATCATACCAAGCTTGATCATAATCGGGTTTAAGTTGGACAACTTTATCCCAGCATTCAAAAGATTCTTGTATATGATTAGTACTGTAATAGACATTAGCTAGTCCATTCCAAGCTAGATAATCTTTATTATCTAATTTGATTGCTTCATCATAACTAGCTAGTGCTTCATCCCAACGATATAAATTAGTCAAGGCATTTGCACGATTATACCAAACCTTGCTTCGTTCAGGATTAATAGCAAGAGCTTTGTCACAACTAGCAATAGCTTCTTCTAATTGACCTTGCCTGAGTTGTTGTAGAGCTAAGTCATTCCAATATTCGATACTTCCTGCTTCAGGAAATTCAGTTTCTTGTATCTGTTCTAGCAGAACTTCTATAATTTTGTGGGGATCTCGGGTATCTAAACCCAGTTGTTCTGACATTTGCTCGGCAACGGCGGGATTTTCTTGTAAAATGGCAAAAAGTTGCTCTACAGTTAGCCCCTCTGCCTCATTGTAAGGAAGGTTTTCTTCAGTTTGCGGGACTGTTGATATTTCCTCGATGTCATTCCCTTGATATTCCCAGACTGCCCCTTGTGAGTCTCGACTAAAAATTTGTCTGCCCAGATTGTAACATAGTTCTCCTATATTATTGAGAGTGGGAATAGATTGAGCTATTTCTCCTAGTCTTATCATCCTTGAAGCCAGTTGATGATTGGGCGCGTTGGACTCTAGTACCCTTTCCCCAAAACGATTTAACCAGGCTAACCAATCTCTCATTTTTGTTCTCTCTTCTAGTTGTTCAAAGAATTTGAGAACTCTCCCTTGATGCCAACCACGTGCTACCCCTTCTAGTAATTGACTGAAGAGAAATTCATAATCTGTATCTGTTAATGGCTGCACGGTGACCGTACTAGTTTGAATCCTTCTGGAGCTAGAAGAAAACAATTGTCTAAAAAAACGCTTTAGAGAGCGCCAAATCTTTTTAAGGTATTCAAACATTCAGTTGTTTTTAAATTTTTCGCTCTTTTCATGTTATCAGTCCTTGGGACTGCCCAAAATATAATGTAAATTAACTACTTTACCTATCACCACAATAGCAGGAGCGCCAAATTCTCTTTGCTGCATTTTTTCTAGTATTGTGGCTAGGGTGGCTATTAACTCTTCTTGTTGGGGCAGTGTTCCCCAACGAATTAGGGCTACGTGAGTATCTAGAGGAAGTCCTGCCTTTTCTAATTGAGTAATGATACTCGGGAGGTTATGCACTCCCATATAAATTACTATTGTTTCTGAACCTTCAGCTAAGGCTTTCCAGTTGATTTGTGGACGATATTTGCCAGAAGCTTCATGTCCAGTGACAAAGGTTACAGACGAGGCATATTCCCGATGGGTGACGGGAATGCCGCTATAAGCGGGGGCAGCAATGCCCGAAGTAATCCCTGGTACTACTTCTACGGCAATACCTGCTTTAATTAAATCAGCCATTTCTTCGCCTCCCCGACCAAAGACGAAGGGATCTCCCCCTTTAAGACGCACAACTACTGCATATTCTTGGGCTTTTTTGAGTAGTAATGTTGTGATTTCTGCTTGCGAGAGGGAATGATTACCTCTTCTTTTCCCTGCTTCAATTCGTTCTGCTCTACTACCAATCATTGCTAGAATATGTGTGCTAATTAAAGCGTCATAAATGACTACATCAGCCATCTCTAAAATTGCTTTTCCTTTGATTGTCATTAGTCCTGGATCTCCAGGACCTGCGCCGACTAAATAAACTTTGCCCTTAATGTCTGTCATTTGAGGATTTCTTTGGCAATGAGTGAAGCTAGTTCTTTTGTAGAACTAAGCGGGGGACTTAAACGAAACTGTACTGCTGGATAATTGACTTTTAGATCTTCTACTTTTTTTTCTAAGGATTTGGTAATGCCTCCTGCCAAGATAAAGTAGGGGACTATGTTGATAGCGCCAACCCTCTCGGCTATCATTTGGGTAACTGTTGTCTCTAAATGCGGTTCTATTGACCAGTAAGCCAACTCCGACTTTAATTCCTTAGCGATAGTATTGACAGGTTGGTTGCCCTCGGTAAGACGGCTTCCATGCGCTATAAGAAGGCGTTTTTCTTTCTCCTTATCCTTAGTAGACGTAACTGAGAGTTGCTGAAAGCATTTTTCTAGTAATTTTGTCAAGCTGGCATAACTGCCTAAATACGGCAAAAGTTCTAAGGAAACTTCGCTACTTAGTTTTTTTTGCGCTTTGGCTATTTCTAAGGGTAGATCTTCTCTGACGTGTACTCCAGGCAGTAAAAACAGTGGTAATATCTTTACATTTACTATCGATTTAACTAGCGCTTGTTGGGCTAAAATCTCGATTTGCTCCGCTAGGGAGATTGTCCCTAGTTCTAAGCTAGCTGTTTCTAGGAAAATTTTTTCCGGCTTAATTTCTCTTTTAATTTGTTCAATAAGTAAATCAAGGCTTTTTTGCTGGGCCAGATCTCTGCTACCATGATTTACTAAAATATATACAGAAGGTGGCTTCAAGGCTGGTTTTTTATCTTTTTAGAACGACTTTCATTCTATCTTAACTCTTCTAACTTATGCTATCTGTATCTAAAATTTCCGAAGTTTAGCAAATTTGTTAAACTATTCAATTATAAGGGGTCTAGTTAGTAGAGCCAACTATGCAAGGAACACTAGCAGAAATAGACACACGAAGTATTTTTGACCTAATCAAAATAGGTCAACGTACCGGTACTCTATATATAGAAACACATCCTCAGCAGGAATTGTCTAAGACAGAAGAAGATTATTATGGACATTTAGCAAGTTACAAAGAGGAGTTAAGTCCCCTATATTGGTTTGTTTTCTTTGTTAATGGGAAAATTGTCTATACAGTTGATCAAAGCAGTTCTTCACTATTAAGACTCCAGAATCATTTACAAAGATATAAATTAGACAAATCATTAAGTTTACTTCAAGAAATTAAAATAGCTACAGCAAATGAGGCGGAGTATGCTTATTTATGGCTACTCCTAGAAAAAAATATTTTGAAACCAGAACAGGCCCGTCACATTGTAGAAAGCCTGATTCAGGCGACTTTATTTGAAATACTGAGCGTTCATCAAGGTTCCTTTATCTTTGAAGTAGGAAAGCCGCTAGCGCCTCAATTAGTATCATTAGAAGTGAGTTTTTTAATTAAAAGTACAACGCAAAAAATTCAACAGTGGAAGAGTTTTTATCCACTACTGAGTTCACCAGAGCAAAGCTTTATTATTAGCAACCCAGCCAAATTGGAAAAACAACTAAGTCCAGTAGCCTATCAGAGACTATCGCATTGGGCAGATGGAAAAACTTCCCTGCGAAAAATTGCCTGTTATTTGGATAAGGACTTCTTGTCTTTAGCAAAAGTAATTTATCCCTATGTAGAGAGAGGCTGGATAAATATGATTAATCCTCAAAAAACTTATAAAATGAATGATAGTCAAAACCTCAAACAACTACCAACTCACATTGTCTGTATAGATGATGACAAAACGGTAGAAGAGATAGTTAAACAGGTCTTAGAAAGTCAAAAACATAGAGTGACAACAATGAGAGATCCTCTAGAAGCATTGGGGAAAATTTTTAAACTCAAACCAGATTTAATTCTTTGTGACATAACTATGCCCGATTTAGATGGCTATGAAGTTTGCGCTATGTTACGACACTCCCATGCTTTTAAGGAGATTCCAATTATTATGTTAACCAGTAAAGAAAACTTTATGGACCGAGTCAGAGCGCAACTGATGGGAGCGACAGACTATCTAACTAAACCATTTAGCGATAACGAGTTGATCTATTTGATCGGAAAGTACATCAAATGAGAAAACAGGACTTTCACAAAAAAAGGGTTAACAATATAGGCGATACTGGTATAGAGAATCTCACAACTATTTTAAACAGATGAATTATTTATGAGCGCAATTTTGGTGGTAGAAGATAACTTATCTCAACGTCAGATGATTTCCGAGTTACTCAGGAACAATGGACTAAGCGTTACAGTAGTAAGTGACGGCATGGAAGCCTTAGAACAAATTCAAAAGTCTAAGCCAGATTTAATCGTTTTAGATATTGTCATGCCTAAAATGAATGGTTATGAAGTATGTCGTCGCCTTAAAAACGATGTCAAAACAAAAAGCGTTCCTGTCGTGATGTGTTCTTCCAAAGGAGAAGACTTTGATAGATTTTGGGGACTGAGAAATGGAGCAGATGCTTATGTTGTTAAACCCTTTCAACCTATAGAATTAATCAGTACTATTAGACAGCTTTTAAGAAAATAAGCTTCGCACTTAGATATTCTTCGCTGTTGGAATGTTCAAGTGTTCTCTATTATTAGTTCTTTGGTTCAAAAAATTTAACAAGTAATTTATTAGAATAAGTAGAATGAAGAATGATTGAAAATACAGACTTTTTCACTAGTAACAATCAAGATATAGATGCCCAGCTCCAAGAACTCCAAACACCACAAGGAGAATTACACTTGCGGTTTTATGTACCTTCTTATGAAGAATTTGCTTTACCAGCAACAGGAGTAAGAGAAGTAATGCAGCAGTATCCAGAAGATATTACGCCAATTCCTAATACATCTCCTTTACTTTTGGGAACCATTAATTTAAGGGGTCAAATTATCTGGGTGGCGGATTTGGGACAATTTCTCGGGTCAACAACTCCTTTGAATATCAATAAACCAGAAATTTCTGTCATTGCCATTGAAGATGAGGAAACTATTTTAGGATTAGCAATAGACAGTTTAAGTGAAATGCAGTGGCTGGATATACAACAGTTACAAACAGCTACAGACATACCAGATCAAATAGCCCCCTATGTACAAGGCGAATGGGTTATCAATAAACAACCTAAACAGGTAATCAGACTTTTAAATCATGAAGCAATTTTACGTTCAGCAAGGTGGGCAGCATAAAGAGAATGAAGAGAAATAATGTGAACTTTAGTACCGCAGACGACAGGTGCAATCCCAGGAGAGATTCTCTCCAAGTAAAGAAAGTCTAAAATAATAATCACATAGGAGAGCAAAATAGGTGAGTACACAAGCAATAGACTATCAAGAACGTTATAAACAGGCTCATGCAGCTTACTGTAAAGGGAAATACGATCAAGCCAATCAGATCATCAATGAAATGGCGCAAAAATACCCCAAGGATGTGAATATTATGCTACTGCAAGGGCATATTAACGTCGGCTTGGAAAATTGCGGAGTAGCTAAAGAATTTTATCAAGCCGTCTTAAGTATATCAGATCGATCTGAACTGAAAGACTATGCCTTGCAAGGACTAGCCCAAGTAAAACAAATAGAAAGTACCAAGAAAATCAAACTACAAAGCAGTGAGGAATTTATTACAAGTAAAACAGAATCAGCTTGGGAAATCCCACAATTGTCGGATGAAGACAATTCAGAATTTGGCAATAATTGGTCAGGCGACTTAAGTACATCAAGTTGGGGAACACCCAGTGATATAGATTGGGATAGCAATATTTTTAGCGATGAAGACTCAGGCGAACCAACCCTAGGTTCTACGGGGAAACAAAATATAGATCCTTTCAGCGAAGAAGAAGAAGAAGATTCAATCTTTACCCTAAAGGCGACTACATCTACAGCCACACAATTGAAAAACAATAAGGAGAATCAAGAACAAAATTCTCACCTTGACGATTTTGGCTCCATCTTAACCAACCAAACAAGTAAATTACAGGAAGACCAGCCCTTTGACATGGGGGAAACCACAGAAAGTGCCCACTATATCCCAAATTTAGCTGACACTTCTACCTTTATTGTCTCCGATGATTTAACTGAAGAAAGTATCAATTCTTTTGGCTCAGAAAATGATTATCTAAGTTCTACAGAAACCTTGGAGTTTGAAATTGGAGAAACAGGAGAAGATAGTTTTCTCAAACATTTAGATTCACTAGATCAGAATGAATTAGAGAACATTTCTAAATTTGACATTACAGACATAAGTAAAGGAATACCTGGCTCAGGTCTTTTTGATGTTTCTGATTCAGTCGCCATCAGTGAGTCGCTGACCCAAGGGAGTACTAGCTCAATATCCCAAGATTTGACTGGTTATCCAGACACTACCACGTTAGAAAGACCTCCTGAAAAATCCTCCAACTGGATTCAACCAAATGTAGGATTCAATCAAGGGAAATTAGCTTGGTTCAAAAATGCCCCTCTGAAACAAAAACAATTGATAACAGCAGCAGTAGCAGGGGTAACTCCGATGTTAGTGGCTCTTTTATTTACCCTTGTTAGTTCAGTTACCGCACCCAAACCCAAACCCAGTACAAATCTCACTTCTAATAAAGTTGAACACAATAATAGTCTTTCTCTGGCTAACCCACAAGTCCTTTGGTTGATTCTGACTTCAGGACTAGCTGGTTTTGGCGCAACTTTCTTCATGGGAAAAGTAGCAACAGATCAGACTAAAAAAGCTATAGACGATTTACAAACTCAACTTCAAAGCATCTCAGAAGGCGAATTTAACGTCAAAGCAACTATTTATTCAAAAGATGAATTAGGGCAGCTAACAGCCCGTTTTAACCAAGTTTCCAGAGTTATTTTAACAGCGACCAGAGAAGCACAAAGAAGGGCAGAAGAAACAGAATCTTCAAGAAACGAATTACATCGTCAAGTAATTAGACTACTAGATGATGTAGAAGGAGCAGCCAGAGGAGATTTAACAGTAGAAGCCGAAGTCACTGCCGATGTACTAGGTGCAGTTGCTGATGCTTTTAACTTGACAATTCAAAACCTAAGAGAAATCGTCAGACAAGTTAAAAAAGCAGCCGAACAAGTTAACAAGGCTTCCAAAGATAGTGAATCTTATGCCAGAAATCAGTCCAATGATGCTCATAGAATGGCAGAGGAATTAGCGGTCACCCTCAACTCAGTTCAGTTGATGACTGAATCAATTCAAAGGGTAGCCGAAAGCGCCCGTCAAGCAGAAGAAGTAGCCAGAACCTCTTCTGTTACAGCGCTCAGAGGAGGAGAAGCAGTAGAAAGAACCGTAGCAGGAATTCTCCAAATTCGGGAAACAGTCTCGGAAACAGCCAGAAAGGTTAAACGTCTAGCTGAAGCCTCACAAGAAATCTCCAAAATTGTCAACGTGATCTCTCAGATTGCTTCTCGAACTAATTTACTGGCTTTGAATGCTTCTATACAAGCAGCCAAAGCAGGAGAAGCAGGCAGAGGCTTTGCTATCGTAGCTGATGAAGTACGTCAGTTAGCAGATCGTTCAGCTAAATCCCTCAAAGAAATTCAGCAAATAGTATTACAAATACAAAGTGAGACAGGTCTGGTGATGACAGCCATGGAAGAGGGGATTCAACAGGTAATTGATGTAACAGATAAGTCAGAAATGGCTAAAAATGCTCTAGATGACATCATTCAAGTTTCTAATCGTATTGACTTTTTAGTTCGTTCTATTACAGGAGATACCGTCAGACAAAGAGAAAATTCGCGAGCAGTCTCCAATGTTGTACAAGCAGTGGAATTAACATCCCAAGAAACAGCCCAAGAATCACAAAGGGTAGCAGGTGCTTTATTGAATTTGGTTAGTATCTCGAAAGATCTATTAGTCTCAGTAGAAAGATTCCGTATAGATACAAATGAACATCAAGTGTAAGTAGAAGACAGGCAGAAGGCAGAAGGCAGGGCATAGCCGCCCGGAGGGTACAGGCAAGAGGAGATTTAGGAAATGTGTAATTAATGACTGCTTAACTACTTATGAATCAAAGCAAAATCGCTAAAAATCAAGGACTGGAAAATTGGACTAAACGCTCGCTTTCGGCTCTCTTTTTAGCAGGACAAATCTTATGGCATTTACTGCACGGACGTATTCATAAGCGTAATACGTTAGAGCAAATGTGGTTAGTAGGTCCTGGATCTTTGGGTCTCACCCTAGTGACAGCCGCTTTTGTTGGTATGGTTTTCACTATTCAAGTAGCAAGAGAATTTATCTATTTTGGAGCAGGAAGCACCGTAGGCGGAGTTTTATCTATTTCTTTAACCCGAGAATTAGCACCAGTTCTGACTGCAATGGTCATCGCTGGACGTGTGGGGTCAGCTTTTGCAGCAGAAATTGGCACAATGCGAGTAACAGAACAAATCGATGCACTCTACATACTGAAAACAGACCCTGTGGATTATTTGGTCACTCCTCGTTTATTAGCCTGCACTTTGATGCTGCCTATTTTAACTATCCTCTCCTTATTGACTGGTTTAATTGGTGGTATTTTTATTGCCAATAGTTTTTATAATATTTCTCCTTCCCTTTTTATCAAATCAAGTCGCAATTTTCTCCATGTCTGGGATATTATCAGTGCCATGATCAAGTCGGGGACTTTTGGAGCATTAATAGCCATTATTGGCTGTAACTGGGGACTGACAACGACAGGCGGTGCTAAAGGGGTTGGAATCTCCACCACGACAGCCGTAGTTATGTCTACTCTAGCAATCTTTGCTACTAATTTCTTTCTTGACTTACTACTTTTTCAAGGCACAGGCCAAGCAAATATCAATTAGGGAATGATGATGATTGCCAATTTTTGATTTATTCAACAACGCTAATGATTTTAGATCACAAAAATTGAAAAAATTCCTCAAGTTCCCATTGATCAATTCTATAGGGCATCAGAAAAGCCCCGTTCTTCTAGATAACCTGTATGGGAGGCTAGCATAACGCTTCTAAAAACCTCTCAATGGCCAAAAGAAATTAATGTACTTATTTCTGTTGAGTCATCCAAAGGAAGTCCTAAACCTAAGGAACAAATTTTTTGTACTAACCATGCAACAAATAATTCGTAAAGAGGACGTTCCAATAATAAGCGCGACCGCCCTGCACAGCAATATTGACCCGTATTACCTAAAACGCTCCAAACTGCACTATCAAGAGCTTTTTCCCTATTGGCATCAGCAAAGACAATATATCCAATTTAGATGCAGTACATTGTTTTCCCCTATTTACAGCAGTTTGAGACCAGATAAGCTTGCTTAACCAGGGCGCGGGGAACCCCGAAAGAGCCTGGGTTTTGGTTTTTACAGCAGTTTGAGACCAGATAAGCCACAAAACCAGGGGGCGGGGCGAATCCCCGCACGGGTTTTGGTTTTTAAGTTGTGGCTTAATAGATTAAGATTTGCTGTAAGTTGTGGCGTAACGAGATTTACATTTGCTGTAATGATTAAATTTAATTTAAGGTTAAGAATTAGTTAAATTAAGGTTAAGAAAAATTTTCCTAAAATTTAAAGACTCTGTAGTAAAAAATACCAAAAGATCAACATATTAAGATATTCTTAAATTCAAAAAGTAATTAAATATACTTAGGGTTTTAGGGTTACAATTAGGGAAAATTTGTAAGAAATCTTCGGGAGAAAGTAAACAAATGGTAGCAGCACCCGATAAACTAACCGCCGATACTTCCATTAGTGCGTATGGAAAGGCAAGGGCGACAGTGCAAGGAGCACCGCTAACAGCAGAAGAACTCAAGAAAATAGATGCCTATTGGAGAGCAGCTAATTACTTAGCAGTAGGGATGATTTACCTCCTAGATAACCCCTTACTGAAAGAACCCCTCAAACCCGAACATATTAAGAAACGTCTTTTAGGACATTGGGGCTCAAGTCCAGGACTAGCCTTTAGCTATATTCACATCAACAGAGTCATCAATAAATATGACCAGAGTTTCATCTTCATGGCAGGTCCAGGACATGGAGCGCCTGGAGTAATAGGACCTGTCTATTTAGAAGGAACCTACTCAGAGATTTACACAGATAAAAGCGAAGATATCGAAGGCTTACAAAAGTTCTTCAAACAATTCTCCTTCCCAGGTGGAATCGGGAGTCATTGCACCCCGGAAACTCCAGGCTCTATCCATGAAGGAGGAGAGTTAGGTTATGTCTTATCTCATGCCTGTGGAGCCGCCTTTGATAACCCAGATCTGATCGTGGCAGCAGTAGTAGGAGATGGTGAATCAGAAACAGGACCTCTAGCTACATCTTGGCATATTAACAAGTTCCTGAACCCAGTCAGAGATGGAGCAGTTCTGCCCATTCTACATCTCAATGGCTACAAGATCAACAACCCAACAATACTGGCTCGCACCAGCCATGAAAATTTAGAAAACCTCTTCAAAGGCTATGGCTACCAGCCCTACTTTGTGGAAGGTTCCGATCCAGAAACTATGCACCAAGCAATGGCAGCGACTCTGGACCGCTGTGTAGAAGAAATTAGAAAAATACAACAAGAAGCACGGATCACAGGAGAGATTAAAACACCTCGTTGGCCAATGATTGTGCTGCGTACCCCTAAAGGCTGGACAGGACCAAAAGAAGTCAATGGCAAGAAAGTAGAAGGCTTCTGGAGAGCACACCAAGTGCCTATATCTGATGCAGCCAAAAATCCTGCCAACCTTCAGCTATTAGAAGAATGGATTCGTAGCTACAAACCCGAAGAACTCTTTGATGCTAACGGGACTTTAATTCCAGAATTGAAAGCTTTAGCGCCTAAAGGGACAAAGCGGATGAGTGCCGACCCACGTACTGATGGTGGTATAGTACGTAAAGACTTAAAAATGCCTGACTTTCGCAAGTATGCGATAGAAATAGCTAAACCAGGACAAATAGAGGCAGAAAATACCAGACCTCTAGGAGTTTTCCTGCGCGATGTCATGCGGAACAACATGAATAACTTCCGCGTTTTTGGACCAGATGAAAACACATCTAATAAACTACAGGATATCTACGAAGTTAGTAAGAAATTCTGGATCGAAGAATATTTCTCCGAAGATGCAGATGGCACAGAAATAGCCACCGATGGGCGAGTAATTGAAATGCTGAGTGAACATACCCTAGAAGGGATGTTAGAAGGCTATCTATTGACAGGAAGACATGGTTTCTTATCTACATATGAAGCCTTTGTCCATGTCATCGACTCCATGTTCAACCAGCACGCTAAATGGTTAGATATCTGTAACCATATTCCCTGGCGCCATGACATCTCCTCCTTGAACTTGCTGATCACTTCTACAGTATGGCGACAAGATCACAACGGATTTACCCACCAAGATCCAGGCTTTTTAGATGTAGTAGTTAATAAGAGTGCCTCTGTAACTCGGATCTATCTACCCCCTGATGTTAACTCCCTTCTTTCAGTTGGCGACCATTGTCTACGTAGTAAAAACTATGTCAATGTGATTGTCTCAGATAAGCAACTCCACCTCCAGTATATGGATATGGATGCAGCTATCAAGCACTGTACAAAAGGACTGGGAATTTGGGACTGGGCAAGTAACGATCAAGGCAGTGAACCAGATTTAGTGATGGCTTCAGCAGGAGATATTCCTACACAAGAAGCCCTAGCTGCTACTGTACTGCTGCGTGAAGAATTCCCTGATCTGAAAATTCGCTTTATCAACATAGTGGATCTGTTCAAGTTACAACCCGATACAGAACACCCACATGGATTATCAGATCGGGAGTTTGACAGTCTCTTTACCTTAGATAAGCCGATTATCTTCAACTTCCACGGTTACCCCTGGTTAATTCACAGACTAGCTTATCGTCGTCATAACCATGAAAATATGCACGTGCGCGGCTACAAAGAAAAAGGGAATATCAATACACCAATGGAACTAGCGATCAACAACCAAATAGACCGCTTCAGCCTCGCTATTGATGCTATTGAAAGAATACCCAGACTACTAGTAGCAGGGGCTCATGCTGTACAAAAATTCCGCGACTTACAAATAGAAGCGCGGAACTATGCCTATGAATATGGCATAGATAAGCCGGAATTAACTCACTGGAAATGGCCTTATTAAGCCAAAATTAACTCTATCACCTACTTATTTTTTAAGGAAAACTAACCATGAGTGATTTAATCGCTATCGCCTACGAAGACGAATTTAAAGCCGAAGAAGTCCGCCTAATTTTAAGAAAACTACAAGTCGAACATCTGATAGAACTCGAAGATGCAGCAGTTGTAGTGAAAAATAAAGACGGCAAAATTAAACTCAAACAAGCTGTCGACCTAACTACAACCGGAGCAGTTACTGGTGGGTTTTGGGGACTCCTAATAGGCAGTTTATTTCTTAACCCCCTCTTAGGTGCTGCTGTAGGTGCCGTCAGTGGGGGTATATCGGGCGCCCTCACCGATATTGGTGTAGATGATAACTTCATACGCGAATTGGGATCTAGTTTACCAGCAGGTACTTCAGCTCTGTTTGTTTTAGCGAAAAAAGTGACACCTGATAAAGTCTTGGCAGCAGTATCTCCCTATGGAGGTAGAGTCCTGAGGACTTCTCTCTCGCAAGACGATGAAACCAAACTACAAGATGTTCTCTCTCGTCACGGGCTGACAACTGATAAATCAGTTCTACCTGAAAATCCCATTCTTTAAAATCTGTTTTGAGTGACCCCCCCAACCCCCCCTGTATTTTGGGGGGGAGTGAATCCCCCTAACCCCTAATCACTATATGAAAGTTGCCATCTTTAGTACTAAAATATATGATCGTCACTTTCTAGATGCCGCCAACCAAGAGGCTGGGGCTAACCATGAGTTAGTGTACTTTGAGACTCGACTAGCCGCCCAAACCGCATCTTTAGCTGAAGGATTTCCTGCTGTTTGTGCCTTTGTCAATGATGATCTAGGCTCTGAAACCTTAAAGATCCTAGCTAATCAAGGTGTTCGCTTAATAGTCTTGCGATGTACCGGATTTAATAATGTAGACTTGGAAACAGCGGCTCATCTTAATATAAAAGTATTAAGAGTTATTGCCTATTCCCCTTATTCCGTTGCTGAACACGCGGTGGGACTGATTTTGCTGCTCAACCGCAAGTTATATAGAGCATATAATCGAGTGAGGGATGATAACTTTGCCCTAGATGGCTTATTGGGATTTGATCTACGGGGACGCACAGTTGGGATTGTCGGAACTGGCAAAATTGGACTAATTTTTGCCCAAATTATGCAAGGGTTTGGCTGTCATTTACTGGGCTATGATGCGTATCCTAATGACAAATTTACAGGGATCGGGGATGCTAATTATGTAGAGTTAACGGAACTTCTCGCTAAGTCTGACATTATTTCCCTCCACTGTCCCCTTCTGCCTGAAACTACCAATTTAATCAATGAGACCACTATCGCTCAGATGAAACGAGGCGTAATGCTGATTAATACCAGTCGCGGCAAACTCATAGATACTAAGGCAGTTATTGAGGGGATTAAATCAGGACAAATAGGCTATCTAGGGATTGATGTTTACGAAGAAGAAGAAAAGCTCTTCTTTAAAGACTTGTCTAATACTGTAATTCAAGATGATACCTTTCAACTTCTGCAGTCCTTCTCCAATGTCGTAATTACTGCTCACCAAGCATTCTTTACTGAGAATGCCCTTAATGATATCTCTAGAACCACAATTGCTAACCTAACAGATTTTGAACAGGGTAAACCTTTAAAAAATGAAGTGTCCTTGGCTAAATAAATATGAATGATCTCTGGCAGCGTTATCAAGACTGGCTTTATTACCATCAAGGACTAGATATATATCTTGATATCAGTCGGATGAGGTTTGATAGTCAATTTGTAGAAACTCTAGAAGCGCCCTTTCAAAAAGCTTTTTGGTCCATGCAAGAACTAGAAAGAGGTGCGATAGCTAATCCTGATGAGAACCGCATGGTCGGACATTATTGGTTACGCGATCCTGAACTAGCTCCTGCTAATTTAAAGCCAGAAATAGTCGAAAACCTCACCCAAATTGAAGCTTTCACCCAGAAAGTACATGATGGCACAATTCACCCCCCCCAAGCAGCCAAGTTTACAGACATTCTCTCTATAGGTATTGGTGGCTCGGCTTTAGGACCTGAGTTCGTCACCGAAGCCCTAGCGCCTGATTTTCCTCCTCTGGGCATTCAATTTATTGATAATACAGATCCTCATGGCATAGATCGCATTCTTAACCGCCTTGGTAATCGGTTGAAAAGTACTCTGGTGATAGTTACCAGTAAATCTGGTGGGACTCCAGAAACTCGCAATGGAATGTTAGAGGTGAAAAGGGCTTATGAGTCTCAAGGACTGCACTTCCCTAGTCACGCTATAGCAATTACTGTGGTTGGATCTAAGATGGATGAACTAGAGCGCATGGAAGGCTGGTTAGCTGAGTTTCCTATGTTCGACTGGGTGGGAGGACGTACCTCGGAAATGTCTGCTGTAGGACTGTTATCAGCCTCCCTACTGGGTATTGACATTCGAGCACTCTTAGCAGGGGCCAAAGAAATGGATGCAGCTACTCGGATACCAAACATTAAAAATAATCCTGCCGCTCTTTTAGCTTTATCTTGGTACTATGCAGGGGAAGGAAAAGGCAAGAAAGATATGGTGATACTACCCTATAAAGATAGTCTCCTCCTCTTCTCCCGCTACCTACAGCAGCTAGTAATGGAGTCTTTAGGCAAAGAAAAAGACCTCGACGGTCAAATAGTACATCAGGGAATAGCTGTCTATGGGAATAAAGGCTCAACCGACCAGCACGCCTATGTTCAACAGTTACGCGAGGGAATACCTAATTTCTTTGCCACCTTTATTGAGGTACTCGAAGAACGTCAAGGAGAATCAATAGAAGTAGAACCATTGGCTACCTCAGGTGACTTTCTCTCAGGCTTTCTTTTAGGCACTAGAGAGGCACTTTATGAAAATCACAGGGACTCTATTACAATAACTATACCGCAAGTTAACCCCCAAACTGTAGGAGCCTTAATCGCTCTCTACGAAAGGGCAGTTGGTCTCTACGCTTCTTTAATTAATGTTAATGCTTACCATCAACCAGGTGTAGAAGCAGGTAAAAAAGCAGCAGCTTCAGTCTTAGACTTGCAGCGAAAAGTTCTCACAACTCTCAAAGAAAGTAAACAACCTTTAAGTCTAGTTGAATTAGCCGAAAAAGCTGGCGTAAATGAGCAAATAGAAACAGTTTACAAAATTGTTCGACATTTAGCAGCAAATAGACGCGGAGTAACTTTAGATGGTAATCGAGCCCAAATAAGCACCCTAAAAATTTCTTTTAAGTAAAAATGAGGTTACTATGACCGTTGCCCCCGATAACAAAATTAAGACAGAAGATGACCGCACAGGACTGAGTGTTGAAACTCTCAAACGGGCTTTTCTTGATAATCTCTACTATGTTCAAGCTAAGTTTCCCAAAATTGCCACTAATAATGACTACTATATGGCCCTGGCTTACACTGTCAGAGATCGTATGTTGCAACGTTGGATCAATACGGCTGAAACCTACACAGAGAAAGGATCTCGTACCGTAGCTTATCTCTCGGCTGAGTTCCTGATGGGTCCTCACTTGGGGAATAATTTAATCAATCTTGGCATCTGGGACTTAGTCAACCAAGCTATAGAAGAATTAGGTCTTAATCTCAAGGAATTACTGGAACAAGAAGAAGAACCAGGTTTAGGGAATGGGGGTCTAGGTAGACTAGCTGCTTGCTATATCGATTCTTTGGCTACTATAGAAGTTCCCGCTATGGGCTATGGGATCCGCTATGAATTTGGGATCTTTGATCAGGAAATTCGGGACGGTTGGCAGGTAGAAATTACTGATAAATGGTTACGCTATGGTAACCCTTGGGAAGTTCCTCGTCCAGAATGGGCTTTAGAAGTTAAATTTGGTGGACACACCGAAGGCTATACCGATGAACTGGACCGCAATCGAGTCCGTTGGATCCCTGGCAAAATAGTCAAAGGGATTCCTTATGATACTCCTATTTTAGGATACAAAGTTAATACTGCTAACACTCTGCGCCTCTGGAAAGCTGAAGCTACTGAATCTTTCAACTTTAGTGCTTTTAATACGGGGGACTATCTCGGCGCAGTGCAGGAAAAGAGTGATTCAGAAAACTTGACTAAGGTTCTCTATCCGAATGATGAATCCTATCAAGGGAAACAATTACGCTTAGAGCAGCAGTTCTTTTTTGTTTCCTGTTCTTTACAGGATATGATCCGCATCCTCTTCCGCCAGAATTTACCGATCGAGAAGTTTGCTGAAAAATTTGCTATTCAGTTAAATGATACTCATCCAGCGATAGGCGTGGCTGAGTTAATGCGACTCTTGATTGATATTTATGCAATTGAGTGGGATAAAGCTTGGGAGATTACCACTAAGACCTTTTCCTATACTAATCATACCTTACTCCCTGAAGCCTTAGAACGCTGGGGAATCCATCTGTTTGGCGATCTGCTACCTCGCCATCTAGAGATCATCTATGAAATCAATAGCCGCTTCCTTAATGAAGTCCGCATCAAGTTTCCTGATGACTTCGATAAATTAAAGCGGGTGTCTTTAATTGATGAAAGTGGAGAAAAATATGTCCGGATGGCTTATTTAGCTTGTGTTGGCAGTCATAAGATCAATGGAGTAGCTCAATTACATAGTGAATTACTCAAGCAAACTACATTGCATGACTTCTACGAAATATATCCTGAGAAGTTCACTAATGTTACTAATGGCGTGACTCCCCGTCGCTTTATCGCTTTGAGTAACCCCCGACTGACAAAACTAATTACTCAAAATATTGGGGAAAACTGGCTGAAAAATCTCTATGAGTTGCGTCAATTAGAACCCCTAGTCGATAACCACCAATTCCTACAAGAGTTTCGTAAAATTAAGCAGGCGATTAAGCAAGATTTAGCCGACCATATCCAAAACCTCTACGGACTGACAATCAATGCCAACTCTCTCTTTGATATTCAAGTAAAAAGGATACATGAGTACAAGCGTCAACACCTCAACGCTCTCTACATCATTACTCTCTATAACAGGATTAAGGCTAACCCAGATTTAGAGATAACACCCCGCACTTTCCTCTTTGGGGGAAAAGCGGCTCCAGGCTACCGCATGGCCAAACTGATCATTAAACTGATCAACTCTATTGCTGATGTAGTGAACAATGACCCACAAGTGCGAGATCGCATCAAGGTGGTCTTCCTAAAAGACTATAACGTTAAGTTTGCTCAAAGAGTCTATCCTGCTGCCGATCTATCGGAACAAATCTCTACCGCAGGATACGAGGCCTCTGGAACAGGGAATATGAAGTTCTCTATGAATGGTGCACTGACTATCGGGACTCTAGATGGCGCTAACGTAGAAATTCGCGAAGAAGTAGGAGCGGAAAACTTCTTCCTCTTTGGTCTGACAGCTCAAGAAGTAGCGGCAACTAAAGCAGCAGGCTACAACCCTTGGGAATATTACAACAATAACCCAGAACTGAAACTAGCTCTCGACCGTCTCTCTCAAGGCTTCTTCTCTAATGGGGATACAAATCTCTTTAAACCTCTAGTAGACTCCCTCTTAGGCTCAGATCAATACCTCCTTCTAGCCGACTATGCTTCCTATGTCGAATGTCAAGAACGGGTTGGCGAGACTTACCGCAATGCAGATCGCTGGACTAAAATGTCCCTACTCAATGTCGCTCGTACGGGGAAATTCTCCTCTGATCGCTCTATCCAAGAATACTGTCAAAATATCTGGCACGCTGAACCTGTGAAAATTGACATCAAGATCAATTCTACCAGTAGTTTACTGACATCTAAATAACTAAGATTTGCAAAGACCCAAAATTCGGGTCGGAAAGATCTAATAAGCTAGTGAGCAAGTTCCCATTCCCTACCCCCTGCTAAAACGCATTTAAAATGCGTTTTAGCTTACAACTAGTTTTCTCAATATTCACAGAATTAGGAATTAACCATGGCTAAAAATCTTTTAGAACAACTGCGTGAAATAACTATTGTAGTTGCCGATACAGGCGACATACAAGCCATCGAAAAATTTACCCCCAGAGATGCCACCACTAATCCCTCCTTGATTACAGCGGCGGCTCAAATGCCCCAATATCAAGAGATTGTGGACGAGACTCTATTAAAGGCTAAGCAAGATGCACCGAACAATGCAACTAGCGCCCAAGTTGTTTCCTTAGCTTTTGATCGTCTAGCAGTCTCTTTTGGTAAGAAGATTCTGGAAATTGTCCCTCAACGGGTCTCTACTGAAGTGGATGCCCGTCTATCTTATGATACGGAAGCGACCATCAATAAAGGGAGAGATCTAATAGCTCAATATGAAGCGGCTGGGATATCCAGAGAAAGGGTTTTAATCAAAATTGCCTCTACTTGGGAGGGGATTAAAGCAGCCGAAGTATTAGAAAAAGAAGGCATTCACTGCAATTTAACCCTACTATTTGGACTACATCAAGCTATTGCTAGCGCAGAAGCAGGAGTAACCCTGATTTCTCCCTTTGTCGGAAGGATTTTAGATTGGTATAAGAAAAGCACAGGCAAAGAATATGTAGGAGCCGAAGATCCAGGGGTACAGTCAGTGACCACCATCTATAACTATTACAAGAAATTCGGCTATAAAACAGAAGTAATGGGAGCTAGTTTCCGCAATATCAGTGAAATAGAAGAGTTAGCCGGTTGTGATCTATTGACCATTTCTCCTCAACTTTTAGCAGAGTTAGCTTCAACAGAAAGAGAGTTAATCCGTAAGCTAGATCCAGCTAAAGCAGCAGCAATGGAAATTGAGAAAATAACCTTAGATCAGGCTACTTTTGAAAAAATGCACGCAGCCGATCCGATGGCCTCCCAGAAACTAGATGAGGGGATTAAAGGCTTTACAAAAGCTCTAGAAGCTTTAGAACAGCTTCTCTCTAACCGTCTATTTCGCCTCGAAACAGGTACGAAAATAGGTCAAGCTGGAGAAGAAATTTTCCACGCCTATGATCTAGATGGGGATGGCTTTATTACTCGTGAAGAATGGTTAGGTAGCGATGCTGTTTTTGCTGCCCTTGATCAAGATGGAGATGGCAAGATCTCCCCGGAACAATTAGGCGCAGGGTTAGGATATATTCTGCAACCCAAAATACCAACCACAGTGTGAAAATGTCATTACAATTTATCAATACCTACTGACCGCAGTGGTCAGAAAAATCGGAAGGTTAGAACACCAATGTCTTTACAAGAAAAAATAGACTCAATTTTTCCCGCAGAAAGTAGTATTCCGCCTGAATTTCAGATTTCTTCACCCATACATCAGACAGAATACCTAATTAATGGAGAATTACGTGAATGGAACGGGAAAATGCAAGAAGCCTTTTCTTGTATTTATCTGAAAACGCCTAACGGACTAGAACCTAAATTATTGGGTAGCTATCCCATGTTGACCAAAGAGGCCTCCCTAGAAGTCTTAGAGGCTGCTGGGAATGCCTATAACTACGGGACAGGAAAATGGGCGATGATGCCTGTAGCTGAGCGAATTCACTGTGTCCAAGAGTTTACCTATCGCATGAAGTCTAAACGAGAAGAAGTGGTTAAACTCTTGATGTGGGAAATAGGTAAGTCTTTAGTTGACTCGGCTAAAGAATTTGACCGCACCATCGACTATATAGAAGACACCATTGATGCTCTCAAAGACCTAGATCGGTCTAACTCTCGTTTTATCATTGAACAGGGTGTCATCGGGCAAATTCGCCGCTCTCCTCTCGGTATTGTACTATGCCTTGGTCCAGCTAATTACCCCTTGAATGAGACCTTTACCACCATGATCCCCGCTCTGATCATGGGCAATACAATAATACTAAAGCCCTCTAGACCTGGCACATTATTGTACCGTCCTTTGTTAGAAGCTTTTCAGGCATCTTTCCCTAAAGGGGTAATCAATATTATTTATGGCAGTGGTAGAGAAATAGCGGCTCCTCTGATGTCATCAGGCAGACTCGATGGCTTCGCCTTCATCGGCCATAGTAAGGCAGCTAATGCACTAGTGACACTGCATCCTCGACCAAATCGCTTGAGAACTATTTTAGGCTTAGAGGCAAAAAACCCCGCTATTATCCTACCTGATGCAGATCTAGACCTCACGGTTAAAGAATGTATTCTGGGAACTCTATCCTATAATGGGCAGCGCTGTACAGCCCTCAAAATTCTCTTTGTTCATTCTGCTATTGTTGAGCAGTTTCTCGAAAAGTTCGCGATCGCTATTGCTGGTCTAAATTTTGGTGTGCCTTGGGATTCTGGAGTAACACTTACCCCACTCCCTGAAGCAGAAAAGCCCCTGTATTTTACAGAACTGGTGGAAGATGCTAAAAATAATGGCGCTCAGGTGATCAATCCAGGAGGAGGCAGTATTAAAGAAACTTTCTTTTATCCTGCAGTTTTATATCCAGTTAATCCTCAAATGCGGATCTACCATGAAGAACAGTTTGGTCCTGTTATTCCTGTGGCTACCTTTGATAATTTAGAAACCCCACTACAGTACATAATTGACTCTAATTATGGACAGCAGGTCAGCATTTTTGGACAGGATCCCGATGCTGTTGCTCAACTTGTAGATCTTCTGGTCAATCAGGTGGCTCGCGTTAACCTCAATAGTCAATGTCAAAGAGGACCGGATACTTTCCCCTTTACAGGAAGAAAGGATTCGGCTGAAGGTACTCTCTCAGTAAGTGATGCTTTACGTTCCTTTTCTATCCGTTCTCTAGTAGCAGCGAAGGAGAAACAAGAAAATAAAACTCTTTTAACTAGTATTGTTAGAGGGCATAAATCTAATTTTCTCTCAACTGATTTCATTCTCTAAGGTTTTACATAGCTAAAACGCTCAGTACCACTTAAGATTTAACCGAACAGTATCACAGAAAACTAAGCATCCCAAGATATAGTCTAAGATGCTTAGTTTTGTTTATGAACTTTTAACAGTTATTAGTACTTAATACTTTAAGACTTTTTCTTTTGAGAGTATTTATAGATACTTCCAAATAGAGCAAGTCCTGTAGCCGCTCCTAAGACGTTAAGGGGTTCTGGAACAGTGATAGATACTGGCGTTACAGAAACTCCAGATAGGAGAGCGACAGGTGGTTCTGCACCAGGAGTCCCCTGAGCAGCGAATGTCAGTATTTGGGTAGCGCTGTTGGCTATAAAGGTTAGGGATTGTTGAGTCCAAGGAAGAGTAGGAGTTCCGTGGGTATGAGACATTAAGGTTGAGTTCTGAGTACTACCACCAAAAGAAACTTTCCAATAGTCTGTAGTGTTACCTATGTAGTAACCCGGTCCATCTATTATGGAACCATTGGAATTATAGGAAGTATCAAATTGACTCGCTGACTGCGAAAATGAAACAGTATACTGAGCGCCTGGGGTAAGTCCAGATATCGTTTGACTGATATAACCACTAAACCCTGGATCCCCATCAGATGCTATATACCATCCAGAAGCTGGGTTACCAGCTGCATCAGGTTGACTGTTGATAGTTTGACCAGCAGTCCATAAGGTCCAATTCTTCCTTCCCGAGTTGTAGGCAGAATTTAAACCTGAATGAGTTGTGCCGCTTGGACCTGTTGTAGCGATTGTTCCATCGCTTACTACATAGGTTAAATTGCTAGAAGCAGTATCGGTTACTGTCCAACCTGGGATAGTCACACCAGAAGGTTTATTAATGATTGATGAGGGATCACCAAAGGGCGTAGGAACAAACCCACCGTTTTGCACTAGGTTTGCGGCTTGTGCGGAAGGGGAAACCGATGAAAATACGACTGCTGATAACCCAACGACAGATAATGTCAGTCCACTGAATGTGGCTTTAGATAAAGACACGTTTGGAGCAAATTTTTTTAGACCCATGATTACCACAAAAAAAAAATTACCTAATTCATATTATATCATAGTTTTAAAGTTAAGGGAAATAATAATCATAAGATTTTTAGCGTTTGTTAATTAACATTGTGTTACTTATTATAGTACAATAAGTAACACACCTACAGCAAATGTAAATTTCGTTACGCCACAACTTAAAAACCAAAACCCGTGCGGGGAACTCCGAGAGAGCTCCCTGGTTAAGCAAGCTTATCTGGTCTCAAACTGCTGTAATAAACCAGCCTTGTATTCTCTGCTTAAACCATTGGTCGGAGGGCTACTGTTCCCTAACCGCATGGACGTAGCTTGCCCGCCTTTGGCCGTAGCCGCCTAGAGGGGACTCTAGGAACAGAACCTGCAAGTTGAAGTTTTACTAGCTTATCTGAAAAAATATAGACCAATAGATGTTTCTTAGCAAATTTTACTTTACCAAAACAAATAAAAATTGCTATATTAATGATATGTCATTAAATGATGTGTCATTAATATAGGTTTTCAAATGACGACTCCCTGAACAATTGTTACCGTGCCATGCTTTTCTGGTAGTCCTTGGGCTCTCAAACAACTAACTCCCTTATCAAACTGGTCTTTAAGAACTATGCGTTTACCCGAAGCGCTTGATGATATTGAAGCTTATACTGATTTTCTAGCTGAACAAGTTGCTGATTTAGAGAGCTATATTTTAGTTGGGGATTCCTTTGGGGCAAATATTGCCCTTGCTTTTGCCATTCGAGAACCTCGGGGTTTAGCAGCACTTGTTTTATCTGGGGGTTTTGCTGCTGACCCTATCACTAATCCACTCACAAAACTGAAGCTGACAGCCGCTTCTTTTCTCCCAGGATATCTTTACCAACAAGTAACGCTACGTTTTCATGCTCAAAGTTTAGCTTCGCCTTTTGATACTACTGGCGAGATACCTCTAACTCAGTGTGATATTCGGCAACTATTTCTAGAAAATACTCCTCGTAGCAGTTATTTAAGCCGAATGAAAGCTGCTTTTTCTGCTAACTATCTTGCTCAACTTAAAGATATTAAGGTACCGACTTTAGTTCTAACTCCTGCTTATGAACGACTTATAGGTGAAAATGCTGCTAGACAGTTGGTTGAAGGTATTCCTGATGCAGTAGAGGTCGTTATCCCTCATACTGGACATATGTTCCGTTTTACTCATCCAGTAACCTATGCTAATGTTATTAAAGAATTTTTACAAGTTCGTCTCAGGAGTAGCTCAATTGCTGCATGAATGCCATTGAGGAATTGCGTTATTTAATTTTAGCTGCCCAACGGGAGGGAGATCGGATACTTTCTACGGCACTTGATCCACTAGGACTAACTACTTCACAAGCTGAAGTCCTTCGAGTTCTCTATGACCATGAACCTTTATCTTTAATAGAACTTGGTGAACGCTTGATTTGTGAAACTGGAAGTCCTAGTCGATTAGTCAATACGTTAGTAGAAAAAAACTTGGTAGAAAGAAATCCATCTCAAAACGATAGAAGAATGGTAATACTTTTACTTACACCATTAGGTAAACAAACTGCCTCCTCTGTCAAGGAGATAGAGGAGGGTTTTTATACTCAACTTAATTCTTTGTTACAAGATACTTCCTTAGATACAATTAATACCGTCCTCTGGCGATTTGTTTCTGGAAGACCTTCTGGAAATGCCTTGACTCGCCGAAAAATTAGAGTTCAGAGAGTTCATTGAGAAGAATGATTGCCAAGTGGATTTATATGCTTTAACCGTAGGTAAGTTTGAGATTTTATAATAATTTCATTCGGGCAAAAATTTCTTTTGCTGTGCGGTCACAGACTCCTAGTTCACCTAGCTGTGTACGCATTTCGTGATAATTAGCTAGTGTTTCTTGACGACGTTGATCATTAAAGAGTAATTCTAAAGACTCTTGAAAAATCCGTTCAGGAGTAGCTGCTTCTTGCACTAATTCAGGAGAAATCTCTCGATTAAGAACAATATTAGAAGGAGCTAAATAGGCAACAGAAAACTTTAAAATATGACGAGCAATCCACATAGTCAAGGGACTAAGTCGATAAACAACTACTTGGGGTATATTCAAGAGAGCTAATTCTAAATTGACGGTACCTGATTTACAAATAGCTAAATCACTAGCGGCCATGATTTCTAGAGTTTCTTTCTCTAAAATAGTAGCTTTAAGACCATATTTTTTGATCTCTTCCCCTATTGCCTGACGATAGGTAGGTAGAGAGAGAGCAACTATAAAACGAATTTTCTCCGATTTTTGTGCTAGAAGAGCACAAGCTTGGCAAATAGTTGGGACTAAGTATTTTAGTTCTTGTTGACGAGATGCGGGAAATAGGGAAACAATGATCTCATCTTGTTGAATATTAAGTTTAGCGCGGGCTTCTTCTCTAGAGGGAGCCTGTGACATCCGATCTAAAAGGGGATGTCCTACCCAAGTCACTCCTAGTCCTTGGGCTCGAAAAAAGTCTGCTTCTTGTTGAAATATAGCCAACATATGGTCAGAAATAGAGACAAGTTTGCGGGTTTCGCCTGGACGAGGATTCCAGATCCAAGATTGGGGCGCAATGTAGTAAAAAATCGGGAGATCGGGATAATGTTGCTTGATATAGTCACCAATGGCTAAATTAGGAGTAACATAGTCGATCAAAATGACTAAATCGGGGGGATATTCTTCAATATATTTTTTGAGTATTTTTTGACTGCGGTAGGTAGGTAGAATAAAGGGGATTGCTTCTAATAGTCCTATCGAGGAAATGAGGGTCGTATCAGCGAGAATTGTGGCTCCTGCTTGACGCATCCTTGCGCCACCTAGTCCATAAATTTCTAAAACTAGCCCTGTTCTACTTGCTTGTCGATAGAGAGATTCAATCAACATAGCTCCTTGTAGGTCACCTGAAACTTCTCCCGTACTGATTAAAATTCTCATATTGGCTAACCTTTACTAGGGATAGGTCCGCGACGTTTCCCACCTGAGATAGAGCTAGTTAAAAATTGATGGAGATGACGCAAGTGTTGATTTTCCCCACAGAGAGAATCTAATTGGTCTAGGGCCTCTTTAAATGTAGTAGAAGAGTTATAGAGAAGACGATAGACATCTCTGAGTTGTTTAATTTCCTCTTCAGTCAGTCCTGCTCTTTTGAGACCGATCAGGTTTAAAGATCTAATTCTCGATGGATTGCCTTCTACCATCATATAGGGGGGAACATCCCTTTCAATGCGAGTCATGCCACCTACCATTGCTAGACGACCTATATGAACAAACTGGTGAATCCCTAATACCCCGCTAATTTTGGCTTGTGATTCTATATGAATATGGCCAGCTAAGGCTACTGAATTAGAGATAATGACCTCATCTTCAATTAGACAATCATGGGCTACATGTACATAGGCCATTAAGAGATTATTGTTCCCAATATAGGTAACTTTGCTCTCATTAGTAGCTTGATTAATAGTGACATACTCTCTAATTTGGTTATAGTCACCAATTTTCACCTGAGTCATTTCGCCTTTATATTTCAAGTCTTGTGGTTCTAGTCCAATTACTGCGCCTGGAAAAATCCGATTGCCAACACCTATTTCTGTCGGTCCTTCAATCACTACATGAGTACCCACTACAGTTTGCGCCCTGATTTTGACATGATCACCTATCACTGAATAGGGTCCGACTTGAACAGTAGGATGAATGTCAGCATTAGGATGAATCACAGCCGTAGGATGAATCAAAGGTCTTTTGGGAGCTTCTTCTGTGCTTATATTAGTCAGCATCATCCGTTATCATATCGTCACAATGAATATTAATACTCAAATCGAGAAAATAACATTTCTCCTTCGACGACTACTTGTCCATCGACTGTCCCTTTCCCTTGCATTTTAGCAATGCGATTGAGTTTAAAAGAGATTAATTCTACTGTAATCACTATTTGGTCTCCAGGAACCACAGGACGACGAAAACGAACCTTATCAAGGCCCCCAAAGGCGAAAAATTCACCCTGCATCCCTGGTAATAGTGTTAGTATAATACCACCTACTTGAGCCATCGCTTCAACTATTAAAACACCAGGCATAATTGGATATGGGGGTATATGTCCAGCGAAAAAAGGTTCATTGATGGTCACATTTTTGATTCCTACAGCCTTTTGACTAGGAATATATTCAATTATGCGATCTACTAGGGCAAAGGGATAGCGATGGGGCAGAAGTTCCCGAATAGCCCTAATATCTAAGGGGAGTTTAATTTCTTGGGATGGTGGGGTCTCTTGTTCCTCTTGCCAAGATGATGAAGTTTGACTGTTAACTGTATGGACATTGAGATGATCATTGACAATAGACATATTAATAATTTGACAAACCTAATTAATCAGTTTTGACGATTATATCCTAATGAAGTGACCATCTCTATGCTTTAAAATCTCCTTAGCCAATTCCAGATGTAATTGATGACTAGCTTTATAAGCAATAATATGTGCTTTAGGCCATTTTCCTAAGAGACTGAGATCCCCCATTAAATCTAGCAGTTTATGGCGGACAGGTTCATTAACAAAGCGTAAGGGAGGATTGAGCCATTTTTCTTGGTCACAGACGAGAGCATTTTCTAGAGTGCCCCCTTTAATAAGTCCTGCTGCGCGGAGTTGTTCGATCTGATCAGCAAAGCCAAAGGTTCTCGCTGGTGCAATAGCTTGACTAAAACTTTCTTGTTGTTCGCTCCAACTGTACCATTGATTGCCGATAACCCGATAGGGAAAGTCAATCCCGTAACTAAAGCGGGTTCCCTCATTGCTTGGTAGCGCGGCTACAAAGGCTGAGTCCTTTCTCACCCAAATAGGTTCTGTTATCAGTATTTCTTCATCTGCTCCCGCTGTTTGTTCTAGTAACCCAACTTGAGTGATCTTTTCTACCCAGAGTTGAGCAGAACCATCTAAAAGGGGTACTTCTGGACCTGTAAGTTCAATACAGGCATTATCTACCCCACAGCCAATTAAACCAGCCAACAGATGTTCTACTGTTCTCACCTGTGCTCCATCATTTACTAACTCTGTAGAAAGAACAGCTTGTTGAACAGAATTAATTGTGGCTGGGATGAGGGGACGTCCTGGTAAATCGACTCTGACAAAATAGCGACCCGAGTTGATACTTGCGCCCTTTACCTTTACTTCCACAGGCAAACCGAGATGCAGTCCGACACCTGAGAGTTCAAAGGAATCCTTGAGTGTTGTTTGCATTTAGAATCTTTCTCCTATACCAAACTGAATCCGACCCCCACTTACATAGGCTCCCGTTGCTGAATTATGATATGGTTCAGGTATCCCATAGTCAATCCGAATAGCACCGACAGGAGATTGAATCCGCACCCCGATCCCATAACTATAACCTGAACCTGGTAGTCCTCTGGCTACAGCAGGAGAACCTGGGACTTCGTTTTGTGAGCCTAGAGTAGTCCCATAATCAAAGAAGATAGCACCTCCAACTATGGCATAGATGGGAAAACGATATTCTACCGTACCTTGAGCATAGTAGCGACCACTGCCTACTTCTCCATCGGCATAGCCACGGACTGAGCTAGAACCCCCGACTACGAAGGCTTCATAGGGGGGAAAACTGTTTAAGAGTGCTCCACCTTGAAAGTTAAAAGCTAGGGCTTGTGGTCCTTGCGAGAAATCAAAGTTGAGCAGTTTTAGAGGTATATAGTAACTGTAGTTGGCTCTCAGTCGGGTAAAGGAAATATTTGAACTGATTGGGGCTGCTTGATCTATGCTCAAGCGGAGTGAAGAACCACTGGTTGGCTGTAGGGGATTATCACGCAAGTCTCTTGTGGCGCTCACGCTGAAAACTAATAGATAATCTATACCAGAAGGATTAGCTGTGAAAGCTATTGGTGGGTAGCCATTAAGAGATTGTGAAAAGGGTTGTATATTACCATTAGTATCTTGAATTTCCACTTGTTGGAAGACAAAGCCAGCCGCTAGTCGCCATTCTGGTTTGGTAAAGACATTGGGTGCTAAAGGAATGCCGAAGGTCAGTCCTATACCTGTGCGAAATATCTCAGGGTCACTGACACCGTTTGCTGTCACAAATGATGAACTATCTCCCGTATAGACCAAGGAAATAGAACTACTACGAAATATGTTAAATGTGTAGGAGAGTCTATTTGGTTCTGTGGCTATCCAAGGATCTGTGAAACTAGCGTTAAAAAGTAATTGTTGAAAACTACCTTGAAATTCAAGTCCTAGAGTTTGATTATTGCCACCTACATTTTGCTCTTGATAGCTAACAGTTCCAAAAATCCCAGCCTCACTACTATAGCCTGCCCCTGCTCCTACCGATCCAGATTTGCCTTCTACCACGTTGACGCTGATAATTACTTTGCGTGGATCTTTGCCTGGACTAAAACTAAACTTGACATCTTCAAATATACCTAAGCCATAGATTCTTTGTAGGTCTTGTTGAGCTATCTTGCGGTTAAAAATATCGCCTGGTTTTAATTGCATCTCACGTGTGATGATAAAATCTCTGGTTTTTCCTGTTTTTAGAGGTTCTTCTTGTTTGGTAAAGAACTTAACTTGTATACTCTCTATTAAGCCTTGAGAGAGCACTAGTGTGACTACTCCATCTTCGGAAACTTTGGGCGAAGTCAGTACTTGTGCTAGTTCATATCCCTTTTTGGAGTACCATTCGTTTACTTTTTTAATACTTTCTTGTAAGTCTTTCCAGTTGAGCATCTTGCCATATTGTGAGCTAAATATTTCGTTCAACACATCAGGTGGTATGGCTTGTTTAGTATCACTTTCTGGAACAATACTTAATTTGACCTCTTTGAGAATTGGGTTAGGTTGGACATCAAAAACAATCTTTACCCCTAGTGGAGTATCAACAGGTGTGACTTTTATGTTACTAAAAAACCCTGTATTGTATATGGCCGTGACATCCTGTTGTAATTGAGTGCGTGTTGCCGTTCTCCCTGGGACTGTCTGAATGGTTTGATAAACTAAATCTTTCAGTGTCCCCTCTACTCCTGTAACCAAGACTTCAGATACTAAAACTCGGGGTTCTGGGTTTGCGGTATTTCCTTGTGGAATAACTAGTGGAGAGGGTAGGGGATTCGGTGTATTCCCCTGCGGTGTCACTGTTGGACTAGGTGTTGGCGTCGGTGTATTCCCCTGCGGTGTCACTGTTGGACTAGGGTTGGGCGTTGGTGTATTCCCCTGCGGTGTCACTGTTGGACTAGGGTTGGGCGTTGGTGTATTCCCCTGCGGTGTCACTGTTGGACTAGGTGTTGGCGTTGGTGTATTCCCCTGCGGTGTCACTGTTGGACTAGGTGTTGGTGTTGGTGTATTCCCCTGCGGTGTCACTGTTGGACTAGGTGTGGGTGTTGGTGCATTCCCCTGCGGTGTCACTGTTGGACTAGGTGTTGGCGTTGGTGTATTCCCCTGCGGTGTCACTGTTGGACTAGGTGTTGGCGTTGGTGTATTCCCCTGCGGTGTCACTGTTGGACTAGGTGTTGGCGTTGGTGTATTCCCCTGCGGTGTCACTGTTGGACTAGGCATTGCATTGGGTTCTTCAGTTGGAGTTTGTTTTTGAACTACAAGATCTCCCTGTCTTTTTAACAGTATTTTTGCATCTCTTTCTTCCCAGGAAAGCTCTTCTTTAGAAACTTCTACGGTTCCTCTGTTTTCTGCGGCAGCTTTAACTGTTCCCGAAAGAAAATTTAGCGTTGTCACTGTGGTCAGTGTTATAACGAGGAAATGAAACAAACGCCAGTTTCGCATCTGATTTACCACTTCCACCTACCCAATTGAAGCGTCATAATTTTATTAATATTACTTTTTTCGTCACTATCTTTAATATTTTAGTGATTCATTGGCACATCTTTAACTATCCTGACTCAACTCTTTTGACAATGTTCCTGTTTCCAGGTTAGTTATTTGCCTAAGCACTCTCTTTTGTACTTCTTGATAAGCTGACTCAACCTTGCCTAGATCTTTGCGGAAGCGATCTTTATCAAGTACTCTCTGTTGAGGATCTTTTTCGCTTTTATCCCAGAGACGACAAGTATCAGGGCTTATTTCATCAGCTAGGAGAATCTTTTTCCCTTCTTCTAGTCCAAATTCTAGTTTAAAATCCACCAAGATTATGTCACAAGAGAGGAAAAATTCTTGTAAATACTGATTGATTTTTTTAGCTATCTCAATAATTTCAGACATTTGCTCCTTAGTAGCTATGTTTAAAATATTTAGCCGATCCATTGTTATTAAAGGATCACCTAGGGCATCATTTTTTAAATAAAATTCTACTAGAGGTTCTGGTAATACAGTCCCTTCTTCTATACCTGTTTGTTTACAGAGACTCCCCGCTGCAATATTTCTTACCACTACTTCTATAGGTATTATTTTTACTGCTTTTACCGTCATTTCATTAGGAGATATCTGAGCCAGAAAATGTGTCTCAATCCCTTGTTTTTCTAGCCATTTATAAAGTACACTAGTAATAGTACAATTGATCTCTCCCTTGCCTTTTATTTGCCCTCTTTTTTGAGCATTAAAGGCTGTTGCATCATCTTTAAATTGAGTTAATAAAATTTGTGGCTTTTCTGTTTGATAGAGAATTTTGGCTTTTCCTTCGTATATTTTCTGCATTTTTTCCTTCAAAAATTAGTTTAAGTCAAATAGTAAGAATTCAGCTGGTCTTAGCGCTTTAATTACTAACTCTTTCTCTTCAATAATCGCCGCTCCATCTCCTGTTGTTAAAGAGATATCATTGACTATCAAATCTCCATTTGCCACTTGTAACCAGACATTTCTCTTAGGCTTTATTTCATAGGATATTTTTTCTTGAGGTGACAATTGACTGACATATAGATTGAGATCTTGATGAATTAAAATTGAGCCATTTTCTCCCGTACCTGAAACCAATAAATACAAATTGTTTTCAACCTTAGCAAGATCAATGCTTTCCTGCTGATAACTAGGTTTTAAGCCTTGTTTTTCTGGAAAAATCCAAATCTGGAGCATATGCAAAGTTTCGGTTTGAGAGGGATTAAATTCACTATGAACAATGCCTGTACCTGCTGTCATGCACTGAATTTCACCACGTTTAATAATTGTGTGATTTCCTAAACTATCTTGATGTTGAACAGCCCCTTTTAAGACATAGGTAATAATTTCCATATCTCGATGTCCATGTGCTGGGAAACCTGCGCCAGCTTTAATAAAATCTTCATTGATAACTCTGAGAGTTCTAAAACCCATATGTTGGTCATCATAATAGTTACCAAAAGAAAAACTATGACGACTATCTAACCAATCAAAATTAGCTTTGCCTCTCTCTTGCGAACCTCGAATAGTAATCATTCTCCCTAACTCCTTTTTAGTAACTTTCTCTGCATTATAGCATTCCTTAATTATTGATGAATAACAGCTCATGTTGTCTGTTCCAGAGCAGGATCACACAATTCGTGTAAGATTGTTGTAAACTAAATATAATATTTTTTGTCCCCTGTTCCCTCTGCGCGGCTACGCCTACCCTAGTTCCCAATTCCCTATAACTTAAATGCCACAAATCCCGCTCCCACATACAGAGCAAAATAAACCTTCTCTAGCTTGCGCGGTCATTACAGTAAGTGATACAAGAACCCAAGAAGATGATCACAGTGGTTCTTATCTAAAAGAAAGCTTACAAAAGGGGGGGCATAGAGTGTTATATTATAAGATTATTCCCGATGAAATAAGTCAGATTGAAGAAATTCTAGAACAATTATGCTTCTCAAGAGAAATAGAAGTATTGCTCTTCAATGGAGGAACAGGCATTGCACCAAGAGACACCACCTATGACGCTTTAGCAGGTAAATTAGAGAAGACATTGCCTGGATTTGGGGAGTTGTTTCGGTATTTGAGTTATCAAGAAGTGGGTTCAAGGGCAATGGCTTCTAGAGCGACTGCAGGAATATATAAAGGGAGACTCATCTTCTCTTTACCCGGTTCAACAGGGGCAGTAAAATTAGCGATGGAAAAACTGATTGAACCTGAACTAATTCATTTAGTGAGTCAATTGAAATAGGGAATAGGGAATAGGATATAAAATTATGACTGAGACTAATAGTATTACACCAGAAGAAGTAAGTGAATTGATAAGTTCTCTTCTGAAAAAAGAAGGAACTTGGGTTGACTGGGGGAGGTCTTGTCAAAAACTCCAAAAAGCAGGTTATCCGGCACAACAAATATTTGAAGAAACAGGCTTTCAGTCCAGTCAACAGAATTTAATTATAGTAGCTTCTCAAGTGTATGACAGTCTCGTAAAAAGCCAAGCGACAGAGGAAATATTAACCTATTATCGAGGTCCAAAAAGTGACATTCTATATGAATTACGTATTCTTAACCATGAACAGCGTTTAGCTGCAGCCGAAGTAGCCAAAGCTAAACTATTAGAAATAGAGGGAGCACACGAACTAGCAAAGGACTTTCAAGAATTTTGCCGTCTCTCACAAGTTCCCTCTGGTTTTACTAGATCTCCAGGCGATGCAGTTGCTTATCAATGCTGGAAAAGGGCGAAACAAAAAAAAGACCTACAAGAACGCTTACGTTTAATTGCCAAGGGTCTAAAATTTGCTCATTCTCCAACAGCTAGAGAAGCTTTAGAAAGGCTCTTAACGGATTCTACCGTGACAGGTCCTATTAAGTCAGCTCCACTTTTACCAGTTTATCGTCTAGAAGAGGAAGAACAGATGGCAAATATAGTGCCTGTAGTAGGTTCTCTCCCTTTGACGAAAGAGAAGTTAGAAAGTGTACCAAGTTTAACCACAACAGAACCATTTAAGATAGTGCAAAACACTATTGTAGGTCAGGTAGTCCCTTTACCTGGTTGGCCTGTGGTGCTTAAAGCGGGCGATCCAGTGGCCTTTTTAGCGCAGAGCGAACAGTTACCGCGTTCTATTTCTAGTAAGTCCGAGACGGTTTTAGTGGTAGTAGATAGGTCGGTGAGAGAATGGGAAGAAAATAGTTATTTTCTAGCTGAAAAAGATGAACTCTTAGAATTACTTTGGTTTCCTGAGAGACCTGATCTGCTGCTATTAGGTAAGCTGTTAATTATTTTGCGACCTAAAAACATTCTCGATGAAGAAAATATTACTCAACCTTGGCAAATGGATGATTAAATAATTAAGTATTTCATATTACAGCAGTTTTAGACTAAAACCACCACAAAACCAAGGGTGCGGGGCTGCGCCCCGCATGGGTTTTAGCATTTTGATCTGGGCTTCATTTGATGATAATTTGCTGTAAGATAGAAGATCCTTCTAAATTTACAAGCATGGAAATATATTTGATCCGTCACGGCATTGCCGCAGAAGCGACCGACTATGAAAAGGATGAAATACGCCCTCTGACAGAAAAGGGACGCTTAAAAACCCAGAAAGTAGCAGAGCGTTTAGCACAACTTGAAGTCAAGATTGATTTACTTTTAACTAGTCCCCTAGTGAGAGCCAAACAAACAACCGAGATCCTCTTACCACTAGCAAATAAGGTTGAGGAGTCAGAATATTTAGCCCCCGAAGGCACCCTCCTAGAGTGGTTAAAACAGTTCCAACCGAGCCAAAAAATTCAGACTTTAGCTTTGGTAGGACATCAGCCCAATTTAGGAAACTGGGCTGAACAACTAGTGTGGGGTAGTAGCCAAGAAAAATTAAACCTCAAAAAAGCTGGTATTATCGGGGTAGAAATACCAGTATTAGATGTGAATCTCGGAAGAGGGACTTTATTTTTGCTAGTTTCCCCTAAATGGCTTTTGGTTTAGTGTAATTAAGTCTAAGTTCCTTTATACTTACCACCTTTACCACCTTTGGACCAGTCACAAGCATAGCCTTTAGTTTCGGCCACAAACTGGTTCCAAGGGAGAGGGTTAACGGCTTTGGGAGTCTGATAGACAATTTTAAACATACCATTCTCTTGTATTTGACCAATACGGACTACTTTAGAGAGGTGATGACTTTTCTCCATAGTCACAGTTCCTTCAGGTGCGACCAAACTTTGACCAATTGCCGCTTGTCTGACCGCCTCTAAGTCACTATAAGTTTTAGCCTTTTCGACCGCCTGTTTCCAGATATAAACGGCAATATAGGCAGCTTCCATTGGGTCATTAGTTACCCTGTCAGCACCATATTTAGCTTTGAAGGCGGCAACAAACTTTTTATTAGCGGGCGTGTTCACCGTTTGAAAATAGTTCCAAGAGGCATAATGACCTTTGAGATAGGTAGGTCCAATGGCTTTGACCTCTTCTTCAGCTATACTGACAGACATAACTGGGTACTTGTCAGGTCCGAGTCCAGCGCCTTTTAGTTGTTTAAAGAAGGCTACATTACTGTCCCCATTGAGGGTGTTAAAAATTACCCCGCCATTGGGGAGTGCAGCTTTGATTTTAGTGATAATGGGTGTGACTTCCGTATTGCCTAAGGGGAGATAATCTTCTCCTTTGACTTTACCTCCTTTAGCTGCCAATTGCGCTTTAATGATGGTGTTAGCTGTTCTCGGGAAAACATAGTCAGAACCAACTAAATAGAATTCTTTCCCTTTGTTTTTTAAAAGCCAGTCTACTGCAGGTTCTATTTGTTGGTTTGGTGCCGCACCTGTATAGAAGATGTTTTTAGAGCATTCTTGACCTTCATATTGCACAGGATACCAGAGCATGAATTTTTTCTCTTCGACTACTGGGAGAACGGCCTTACGACTCGCCGAAGTCCAGCAGCCGAAAATTGTGGCCACTTTATCTTCATCAATAAGTTTTTTGGTTTTTTCGGCAAAAGTTGGCCAGTCAGAAGCGCCATCTTCCACTACTGCTTCTATCTGTTTTCCTAATACGCCTCCTGCTTTATTAATTTCTTCAATTGCTAATTGTTCAGCATCTACGACACTCTTTTCACTAATAGCCATAGTGCCACTGAGAGAATGTAAAATGCCCACTTTAATGGTATCTCCTCCCGCACTAGATTGAGCCAGAGATGCACCTTGCTCTGTTGCTGATGTAGAATCAGACGGAGTTAATGTAGTTGCATTGTTGGAAGAGCAAGTATTAACCAAAATAGTGGCTCCGCAGGCCGCAGAACCATATATTAAAAACTTGCGACGGTTGAATCTTTTTGTCATGTTTATTTAGCAATTTTCAGAGAAATACGCCTTGATATTAATGTAATGTTGAATGAAAAAAATGTATTTAAAGTTACATTATAAAATGCGCTAGGTAGCTTTTTCTAGCCAGATAGGATCATTAGGGCAAATGTTGCCTTCTTGTACAACAGACATACGAATACCTGCGATTACATTGTTGTGGCGGGCTGTAGTGCGAAGAATATTTAGATCTTTAGGCAGATCTGCTTGTGCCAACGTTGTTACGACACAGCGAGGACAGGCTGTGTCAATTCTGAGACGAACTACTTCACCAATAGCCAAAATTCCCCCCACCCAATCATCTTCCAAAAACTTGATTTCCGATGATGTGGGTTTTATCACCAGGTTGGGGCGAAAGCGCTGATGTTTAAATTGACCTTCTGGATATAGTTCTTGTAACCTAGTTAGAGTAGCTGTGGTAATCCCATGAATCGAGCATGAATCAAAGAATGTTCCTGTTGGCATGACTAATTGAGTTATAGCTTCTTGGTAAGCTGTCCCCTCAACTGATGGCCAATATTGCTCTAAACTTGCGTCTTTTGGGGCACAAGACAGCAAATGTACATCTCGCCCCAATAAAGTTGAAAGAATTTTATTAGCATCAGTGGCTTCGCTAGTAATTGAATTTCCATCAGGAAAAAAAATCTTAACAGGAGGAATAGACTCATCGTCAGGCACTAGATCTGTAAAGGTTGCACGGAAATCTAGTAACTTTGCCCATTTCTGGGGGTTTTTTGCGCTGGCTATTTTACCACTGTTAACATCTAGAAGCGCATAAGCTCTGTCACCTAGTAATCCATGAGGAGTGACTTTTGAATCCTTTAATTCCTCCCCTAGCATAGATTTGACAGGATAACGCCATAGTGACGCTATTGAGCCTATTAGTGTTCGTATCATAATCTACTCTGTCTTAATGATTTTCCACAGTATCACAACTCATTCAGCGCAAAAGTATCAATAATTACCAAAAAAACATAAGCCAAACTGCTGTAAGAATTGTGTCATGTTGCCGCTCTTGAATCAAGCAGAGTATTCTCTAAGTCTTGGTAATAACCCAAAGAGAGTAAATAGGCAAATGGCACCTGTTGCTGAGACTGCGATTATAGCAAATTCATCTAGAGTTTTAGGCTCAATACTATTTTTAGAAGTCACTTCATAGCCCCCCACTGCTTTAAAAGCGCGGTCAAGTCCTTGATAAAAAGCAGAATAGTTTATATCATAGGTTTTGCTATTGGCATTCATAAATTGAGTCAAAAAACAGTCAGGGTTTGAGTTGTCAGTACAAACAATTATCTTGTCTTTTGAATTAGTAAATACTTGGGTCAACCTTTGAGAATATTTGCTAATTTGACCATTGAGTAAGGCGACTGCTTCTGAATGTTTCTTGTCCTTTTCTAACTGACGGAGCCGCGCATCAATTCCCAAATAGTCACCCATTCGCATTAAACTTTCAGAAACAGCCTCTCTTTCCCCATCAAAAGTAATATTTTTAATCTCATTGGCTAATAACCCTGTAAAAGGAGTAAAGGGCTTATTCTGTTTTACTGCTGTAGCAACTGAGGGAAATTGTTCTAGAGGTAGATTAGCAATCTGGTTGATTTTTTGTCTAAATTCCTGTTCATATTGGGTAGCTAAGGCAGAATCAAGTATATAACGACTTTGATCAGCTACAGCAGCATAGAAAAGAGAACGCATTTCCCGCAAAGGGTCAATAGAATCAAAGGCATCTTCTTTAGCCGATTTTAGGGCTTCAGAACTGCTAGAGAGTATGTGTAAGGTATAGAGTAAAAAGCCTCCTGCTATAGCAGTTGCTGCCAGAAGTCCTAGATTTAAGATGCGATTTGTCCGCTTGAATAGAAAAATTTGTAATGTTATTAAAACAGCTAATAATATTATTCCCAGAGCAAAGATAACAAACATTGAGCGTCCTCGCTCTGTATTTTGGGTTAGATAACTCGTCTCTAGTTCAACCAGATTCGCCTTTTTCAGTGCATTAGCAGCAGGGATAAGAGTGTTATCCATCAAATCCGATGCATCCCGAAAGGCTTTCAACTTGAGATTAGTATTCCCCTGAGCGTTGGCATCTCTAGCCTGTTGCAGCTTAGCAATATAGTCTCCCACCTCCTTTTGTAAAATTAAAATTGGTTTGCGTTCTTTATCTCCATAGGTAATATTTTCTGCTACTGAGACTATTCGTTCACTCAGACTTTCGTACCGTTCCCGATAGCCTTGTTCTGCTGGTAAATTTTGTCCTGGTGGCGTGAGTAACTCGTTAGCAGCAAAGGCATTCATCCCCTCTAGAGCATCCTTGAGTCTTTCAGCAATGATAATACTAGGTGCAGAATCTTTCCCAATGGTACGTATAGCGTTGCGTTGTTGTCCAATGATATTTAGTGCCCCAATTAAAAATAGTAGGGCACTCCCCCAGCCGCAGTACATACCTAGTTTAAGTAGTTGAGGAGTCGTCCACGTTCTTTTGGCTTGGTTTTTGAGCTTGGTAGTCATAAGTGGAGGGGTAGGGTGAGTGGGGCTTCTTTCGCGTTAAGCTAACTACTTTTCGCCTGAGGAACGTTTGATCAGAATTCTACTCCAGTGACCCAAAGTAAACTCATCGCCGTCCTCCAGAGGAATATCAGTCATTGGCTTAAGTTCAATTCCCTTCAATAGCGTACCATTAGAAGAGCCAATATCGCGCAGAAGAAGAGTCCCATCTAGTTGACAAATGAGCAAGGCATGACGAGAAGAAACGGCATCATCAAAGTCAAGGGGGATTTCTGGGAAAATAGCTCTAACCTTGCTTGTTCTGCCAATCAAGTTGACTGGTTTGTTCAATTGAATAGCGATCTCTGGTTGATTGGTTGGTGAGGGAGGACTTAAAGGATCATGTGGTATCGGATCCACTCTAACCAAAACTTGCCACCTAGATTGAGAATTGTCTAGCTTTGGCTGATTTTCGCTCTTGTCTTGTGTCTTTCCCTGGAGAGTGTTCTCTAATGGGAGAATTTCTGGAGTTGGAGGGAGTACCGTACTGAGCATTGGTAATTCTCCCTGTGCCCCTGTTAGGAAGTTATAACCACAAATTTCACAAAATTTGCCACTGTTAGGCTCGTGAGGAGTGGTACATTCTGGGCAGATTTCCAGTTTGGTCTTAGTATTGTTTGCTGGACTAACATCCTGAATTACAGTATCTTCTGACTGAGAATGAGGTAGAATTCGAGCACCACATTCAGAGCAGTAATCTGCTTCGGTGGAGGCGTGACCTTTGGGACAGGGGAAAGTGGTCGTCATAGACCTACGAAGAGTTAGAGGTAGAGGATTTAGGAATTTTTAGTTGAGCCTGTTTCCAGTATCATTTTATCGCATGGCTACGCCCACCACGCACCCCCCCGGACGACTCTCCTTCTAAGGGCTTGTTGCCTCTGTCCTTGTCTAGCAACTTAGATTCTTAAAAAAATGCTTTAAATGTTAATTTTCATTAAGTTTATTGAATATTTTCTAGCAAAAAGGATAGTACGCAGTTTGTAAACAGACCAAAAAATGTTATTTTGAGTCTTGTCAGTTTAAAATTATTGGAGATTTATTAAAATGGCTTCTGAAGAAACAAACCATACCCAAGAAACAACCCCTGCTGAAGCTCCATCTAGTCCAGAGCCTAATGCACCTGTAGGTACAAGAGTCACTGCAAGTTCCACAGAAGAAGGCAAAATTTATCGTGTTGAGGTTACTGGCTATAGTTCTCCTGAAGCCGTTAACCGGGTTTCTAAATTTCGTCGTAGTAATCAAGTCTTTTTAGTTCCTTACAATAAGCTCTCTCAAGAGTATCAACGCATCCACAAAGAGGGTGGTGTAATTACTAAGATTACGCCTGTATAGCTAGAAAATAATTAGTTTACTGAAAAGGGTAGAGAAATTTGGCTTTCTCTACCCTTTTTAGTTACCTATAAGTAAAACTGATAGGTATAATAAGTAACAAGAAAGTTAAAAAGCTTTACAAAACTTATAAAAGGGTTAATAATAGAAATGTCAGCTAAATGCACCTTGACAAAAATATACATAAAGGAATCATAAACCAATGACCACTACCTTACAACAACGCGAAAGCGTATCAGTATGGGAACAGTTCTGTCA
>Ga0209085_1000122_pt1 | contig 57972 bp, 61 predicted proteins | sample C_131016_EF_Meta_FD_187310 | JGI IMG/M metagenome (GOLD analysis project Ga0209085, IMG submission 187310) | Freshwater microbial communities from Lake Croche, Canada to study carbon cycling - C_131016_EF_MetaG (SPAdes) (version 2) | ecosystem: Environmental > Aquatic > Freshwater > Lake... | reverse complement strand
AATCCATTGCAATTTTTGGAAAGCGTTTTTGCAAATCAGCTAAGGCTAATTCAAGAAATTCTTTAGAAATATCAATGGCCCTGTATTTTGTGGGCTTGACTGTGTCAAACAATTCGCTGGCCTTAGCGCAATTACCCGCACCTAAATCTATCAATGCATCACAACCACCTACAGCATTTGCAATCTCTTGTACATGCAGCTGCATGATAGATTTCTCAACACGGGTTGGATAGTACTCATCAAGTAATGTGATGGCTTCGAAAAGTTTAGAGCCTAGTTCGTCGTAAAAAAACTTTGGGGATATAAAAGGCGGAGAAGATTGGAGGCCGACTAGAACCTCTTGCATTAATGACGATTGCATTTATTTTTTTTGAAATAGTTTATGTCTTGCTAGCCCATGCTGTGCAACTGGGCTGCTCTGAGTTTGTTGCTGATGGCATCTACAACCATCACCAAAAGAAGCATCGCAATAATAACGGTCGAGGCTTTTGGCTCACGCAGAAGTGAAAGTTCGTAGAACAACATTTGTCCAAGTCCGCCGGCGCCAACAAAACCAAGAATGGTTGCCATGCGAATATTCATCTCCCAGCGATATAGGCTGTAAGAAAGCAGTTGTGGATAAATGCCTGGAAGTGTTCCGTATAAAAATGCGGCAACTCTTCCTGAACCTGAATTAACCAAGGCGGTGTTATTTGCTGTCGGATGGTTTTCTAGTGTTTCGCCAAACAGTCGACCCAGCACACCGGCGGTATGAAGTGTCAAAGCAAGGGTTCCAGCGAAAGGTCCAAGTCCTACTGCTAAAACCATGATAGTTGCCCAAACAAGTTCAGGAACAGATCGTAAAAAATTGCAAAGAAACCTGGTGATGGATTTGGCAGTGGGTCCAAACCTACCAGCAGTAGGGAGTGCCAAACCTATACTGATGATGGATGCCAGCAATGTCGCAATTGCAGATATTGAAAGTGTTTCAAGAATTCCGTTTCCAATTCTCAGTAAATAAGGAGTGCTTAAATCAGGGGAGAAGAAACGTGCAATGAAGGGAGCAATATTTGAATCCGCAAAAAATGAAAAAAATCGTATTGGATTAAGTCCAAGGAAGGTAAAACTCCAAATTGTCAAACCAATGATGGTGAAAAAAATAACAAGGCACTTTATACAAAACTGCCGCGCTATTTTTAAATCCGTTAACGTACTCATTCCAACTGCTTTCTTATCAGCAGGCTAATATTGTCTGCAAGTAGCACCAGTATAAAAAATACAACCAATATGGTTGAAACCTCTCCACCGTTGAGCATTTTCATAGACTGGTCCATGAGTTGACCAAGACCGCCGGCCCCTACAAAACCTGCAACCACTGACGCTCTAACCGCACACTCCCAGCGATAAACGGTGTAAGAGGCTAGTTCTTGCGCTGTGCTGGGTAATAGGCCATAAAGAAAAGCTGCAAGGCGTCCACTTCCTGCGACCAATAAAGCTCTTGCGGGCAGAGTGTTACCTGACTCTAAAATTTCGCTGTACACCTTAGAGAGCATTCCGCCATATGTAATAGCAATTGCCAATACACCTGCAGTTGGGCCTAGTCCGAATATTCTTACAAGCAATAAAGCCCATACGATTTCTGGAATCCCTCGTAAAAATAGCATTAAAAAGCGTGCAATGTATCGGATAAATTTTGATAATAAATAGTTTGATCCTGGGCCTATTCTTGAAATTGATAAGCTGTGAGAAATGGTCAACCCCAATGGCACAGCTATCAATATGGCCAAAGCGATTCCCGCAGTAGCCATCGCCAATGTTTCTATAGTGGCGACCAAGACGATTCGCAAGAAGTCAGCTTCTGTATTAGGCGGAATAAATTGAACTAAAAAATTGCCTAATACTTCAATATTTTCTGGGTTGAGTAATAGCCATGGCTGGAACTGTGCCAACTCCAGCATGGGCCATAAGATAACCAAAGAAACCGCTAACAACGTCAGGCGACTAGATGCTGCAGGATCAGAAATATAGGGTCTACCAGAGCTTGAATGGTGTTTCATAACTTAGCAAACTAAACGGCCCTATTTGATTGCATGGGCAAGTTATCCATTTCTGATGCGTACAGTTCTTTGAGCATACTTTCTGTGACTGCTGCTGGTGGTAAGTCAAATGCAATCTCACCATTTTTAATACCTATGATGCGCGGAAACCAAAGAAGTGCGATGTCTACAGCGTGTAAGCTGGCGATTAAGGTGGCATTACGCGAGACGGTTTCATGTATTAGTTGACTGATCACTAAATCAGAGAGAACAGGATCCATCGCCGAAACAGGTTCATCCGCTAATAACAACTGCGGCGCTTGGTAAAGAACGCGGGCAACACCCACGCGCTGAAGTTGACCACCAGACAAGCGGTCGCAGCGTTCAAATAACCGATCTCCCAGCTGCAAACGCTCTAAGCAAGTATGTGTGCCCAAAATATCCAAGGGATAAATTAAGGATATTACGGATTTCAAGAGCGACCATTGCCCTAAACGCCCAGCCAAAATTGCCGTCACAACCCGCTGTTGCGATGGAATAGGGGGTGATTGATGCACCGTACCTATCGTTGCGCGAATTTGTTTCAAAGCCTTTTTTGAAACAAGCCATGGATTGCTACCGTTATGTTCAATAAAGCCTGTTGTTGGTTTTAAAGCGGTGGAGAGCAAATTCAATAATGTGGTCTTACCAGAGCCGGAAGCACCAATGATGGCAATACTTTCACCAGAATTTACTGACAAAGAAATATTTTTTAGTGCTTTATTACCGTTGGCGTGGTTAAAACTAATATTTTGAACAATACAACCCATACGAACTAGTTAATCAGTCCTGCTGAGCGTGCTGCTTTTTCTATATCGTCATAGTTGGATGGCTTAGTCGTGATGTATTTGCTTGCCCGTTGAAGGTCCATCAATTCTTTATAAGCTGGGTTGTTGGCATCTAATTTCAAGAAAGCATCTGTAATTTTCTTGATCAGTGCTGGCTCAAGATCGCCACGAACAGTCCAGTTGTAATCAAAGTAGGGCGGTGTTATCGAGAGAACCTTAGATTTCAATGCATTGGGGTTTTTTGATTCGTTGAGTTTCTCCCATACGGAAGCATTTAAAACACCTACTTCTGCTTTGCCACTGGCAACAAATGCAACTGTGGCATCGTGCGCACCAGAAAATGCAACATTCTTGAAATCTTTGTCTACATTAAGTCCAGCTTGCATCAGAAAATATCGGGGCATTAAATGACCAGATGTTGAGGATGGGGAGCCAAACGCAATAGTTTTACCTTTGAGTTCTTTTAAGTCTTTCAGTGAACTAGTTGAGGGAACAATAAAAATACTAGTAAATTTTTCATCTTCTACGCGTTGAATAATTGGAACAACAGACCCATTGGTTCTTATCTTTGCTTGCACATACGTAAAGCCACCAAGCCAAGCCATATCAATTTTCTTACTGGCCAGAGCCTCTACTACAGCGGCGTAGTCAGTTACAGGGGTGAACTCTACTTTTAAGCCAGTTTCTTTGGAAAGATAGTCGCCTAAGGGTTTAAATTTGCGTTGCAATTCTGTTGGTGATTCGTCTGGCAAAGCAGAAATGCGTAAGGTATTTTGCGCAATCGATTGAAAGCTTATAACAGCCAACAAACCTGCTGCTAAAAAACAGCGCAATTGAGATTTAAAGTTTACAAATATATGCATGATGTTTGAGAGAGTTAGGAGTTGTAATGAGATGGGCTTGGTTTAGTTAACCGATAACCCGGAGCCAGATACAAAGTTGCCAATTTTCTTGGCATCCATAAATCCGTCCGCTTTCAAAATAGTGAGCACTTCGGCTTCACATTCTGGCGCACAGGAAATAAGAAGTCCGCCACTTGTCTGCGGGTCACTTAAGATGTTTTGATGCCATAACTTCAAATGGCTAGCCAATGTAATTTCATTGCCATAACCAAGCCAGTTTCGCGTCGAAGCACCCGTAAAGATATCTGCTTGAACCAGCGTAACGGCTTCGCTGATAACTGGAATCGCATCCCACTGCAATTTGGCTTCTAACTTGGCGCCACGTGCTAGCTCAAGTGCATGACCAGCCAAGCCAAATCCTGTCACGTCCGTGAGAGCGTGCACACCTTCTAACTGAGCCAAAAGTGCACCTGGTTTATTTAGCTTTGTTGTTAGTGCAATCATCTCTTTGTAACCCGCATCCGAGAGTTGATTATTTTTGAGTCCAGCAGACAGAATGCCAACACCCAGCGGCTTACTCAAAATAATGCTGTCGCCTTCCTTAGCGCCGTTATTTCTTTTGAGTTTCTTTGGGTCAACGATACCAATGGCAACCAAGCCGTAAATTGGCTCAACCGTATCAATGGAGTGGCCACCCGCAATCATGATTCCTGCATCGGTACATACGGATTCACCACCAGATGTAATTTTTTGAATGACATCCAATGGCAACACATTGATAGGTACGCCTAAAAGTGCGAGAGCGAATAAAGGCTGGGCACCCATTGCATAAATATCTGAAATTGCGTTGGTGGCTGCAATACGACCAAACTCATAGGGATCATCCACTATGGGCATGAAGAAATCAGTTGTTGCAACGATAGCCTGATGCTCATTGATTTGATAAACAGCAGCATCTTCGTTGTTGTCGGACCCAGCAAGCAATGCGGTGGGTAGATTGCGAATTGGGGAGGCTTTTAGGATGTCGCTCAAGATGCCAGGCGCAATTTTGCAACCACAACCGCCACCATGCGAGAGAGACGTAAGACGACCGTTATAGGACATAGAGATAAAGTTTAGAAATTATTGTTGGGGTAGTTTAGTCAAGTTAAGGCATGCAGGTACGAAACCCGCAAAAAAGGTCGCTGCGGTGTGGGGCATAGAAATTACGAAAGTTTGTTCTCTTTAGGCGTTCTGGTGTGTACATACTCCAACCCTTTAACACTTGGTAGTTGCCATCAAACCAGGGACTTGAGTAGTCTAGATAAGGGTCTGATACAAACCCGGGAAAGGGTTGAAATACGCTATCCGTCCATTCCCATAAATAAGAGGATTGGCATTGCGAAGGAGATTGTTGTCTTAGAAGAGCCAATTCATGTTCAGTGGGAAGACGTAATTCTCGCCATTGGCAATAGCGCTTTGCATTTAAATAGGAAATATGCCGAACCGGCTCGTTCGGTCGAAAAACTAGCCACGCATTAAAGTAACGCTGATACCAAGTTCCGCCATCCTTTTTCCAATGTATTGGGTACGGTATGGGATTGTGATGCGACTGATTAGCAGAGGACTCAATAAACTCTAAATATTGAATGTTTGTTACAGGTTGATTAGAAATCGCAAATGCTGGAAGGCTGACAGCATGCGCCCATTTTTCATTATCAAAAATAAAGCCACTGTTGTGAGCAGCACCAACCGTCATTGTTGATTTCTCAAATTGAATAAATGAGGAAGGCAATTGGTTAGAAAAACTCGGATCAGAAAAAGGCTTAAAAGGTTCTGGATAGCCGAGTGTTTGCCACATGTAAGCAAAAGCTTCGTTGTGCATGTCTTGATGAAAAATTGACAACTGCAAGAAATATGCTGTTTGGGCACTTACTTGTTTGGTAAGTAACTCTTGGGTTTTTTCAATTACCTGCGCGTTGTATGCAATCAATACATCAAGCGAAGGAATGTCAACAGACCATCTATTTTCATGCGCGATATCAGAAGAATTGAAAAGGTAGTCTGAGTTGCTGAGAAGCGATGGCAGTGTTGTCAGTCCATGACGATGAACCCAAAACTCATGGAACCATGTGATGTGACCAAACTCCCAATGGGGAGGGTTCACAATATCTTCAATCGCAATGCGCTCTGAACCTGGCGCTAAATTTTTTAAAATTGCAGTTGTAAGCCCGTTAGTGCTGGTGAGCCAAGCATCCAAAATCCCAGACTCGGGTACTGGTTTGTATTGAAGGTAATCAGGCATTGGATTTATTTTTAGAAAACTTTTGCAGCACTACAAAAATATATTGAATCAATAATGCCAACAAAGCGGATGGTATGGCTCCTGCTAGCAACATCGTTGTGTCATTCAGAGCAAGACCTTGCGCGATACGCTCACCGAAACCACCGGCTCCAACAAATGCGGCTAGAGTCGCATTCCCAACCGTTAAAACTGCCGAAACTTTTATGCCACTCAAAATTACATTGAAGGCCAAGGGTAGTTCAATATATCTAAATTGATCATAGCCGCTGAGGCCTAGTGCACAGGCGGCTTGGCGCATAGACTTTGGTACTTCACTCATACCTGCATGGGTGCTTTGAATAATTGGCAACAACCCGTAAAGAAATAATGCTGCAATAGCGGGAATAGTTCCAATAACACCAAAAAGTGAAATTAAAAAAGCCAAGAGTGCCAGTGATGGGATTGTTTGAAAAACACCTGTAACCGAGAGTATTGCCTGTCCAATAGTTGGCTTATAGAAACACACAACGCCTAGTGGCAGTCCAATCATTATTGCAAGAGCCAGGGATACGAATACTAAATATAGATGCTGGGCCAGCAACTGCAAAAAATTATTATCAAACGTCTTTTTAATTAATGTAGACACTAAAAATTCAGATGTCTTTAATTCAGTTTGATTACTTTGAGTAGAAGAATATCCATTTTCACCTTGCTGTAAAAAGTGATTGGCAACTTCTTTGAAAGATTTCCCCTTCAATTCTGCAAGAGAGTTGAGCTCCAACATGGTTTTTTGTGGGATTCTATTTTCAAGCGTTGACAACGTCCCCCACATTTTTGGAAAGCTACTGGGCACATTTTTTCGAAACAAGATCAAGGCGTCATACGCAGGGAAAAAATTCTTGTCATCAATTAGTATTTTTAAACCGTACTGAATGATTTTGGAATCAGTAGTGTAGGCATCCATCACATCGATTTGATTTTTTGAGATGGCCTCATAGGCGATTCCGTGGTCTAAACCGCGAGGGCTGAAACTGCTTAGTCGATACTGACTCGACAGTCCTTTCCATCCATCACTTCTACCAATAAATTCATGCGATAGGCCAAAAACAAGTTCAGGATGTTTTTGCAAGTCTGAAATGCTGCGTATATCTAATCTGTCTGCCAAGTCCTGTTTGATAGCCAAGGCGTAAGAATTGCTAAATCCAAGTAAAACGCCGGCTTCCAAACCTAATGGAGTTAGCCGACTGTTGATCTCTTCTAAGTTGAGTACGTGATCAGATTTAAGAATTTCTTTTGAAATTGTTCCTGTGTATTCTGGGTACAGATCAATTTCACCACTGGTCAAAGCAGATAACAAAATGCCAGTGTTACCAAGCCCACTTTTCTGGATGACTGGTCCATTGCCTGCTTTAATGATTGCTTGGCTGAAAATTTCACTCAGAATATAAGATTCGGTAAATCTTTTGGATCCAATGACCAGTGTCTGAGCAAAAGATAAATTAAGAAAAGTAATTAAAAGCCATAAAGCTATAAAGACCATTCTGTTTCTATTTTTACCCATGGCCATATTGGGTGTTGCAGTTGCGATAGGGTGACGTGACAAGGCCGCTTACCTGTTCAAGAAGGTTTGACGCATCTTTAGTCATAAAAAGTATGTAAGAGGAATTCTTAATTTGCTAAGACTTGTTTTATTTCAATCTCTAAGGAAGATCTAAGTCTGGCGTGAATATTTTTTCCAAAAAGAATATTTTTTTTACCTTGCGACAGGTTAATTAAATTGTTGTTGTAGCTAGGCAATATTCTTGTGAGACTTTTTAAAAAGTTTTCCTTATAAAAGTTGTTTCCATGCTTTGACTCAAAATAAACATTCTTGCTATCAACTGTTAGGCGCTCGTAATCGGTGGCATGCAAGGCGTTGTAAAAATAAGCCAAAGCTAAAGCAAAAACTTCCACGAATGAAAATGGAAGAATTAATGTGGCACCCAAAGAGTAAAAAACAATTCCAATAAAGACGGAGATGATTGCCAAGAAGACAAAAATGACCGCTAATTGAAGTGGTGAAATAGAGCAATTTCGTTTTAGATAAAACTCATATCCGTAATCAGTCTTGACCCCGATTGGTTTGTTCACTTTAAACGGCCTCTTGTAAGTAGTGCAAGGTGGTTGATGAAGAACTCTGATGATGTAATTAATTTACTTCGCCTGTATTGGATGGGTACTTGTTAGAAGCGTATCGGACGAGCGCATTAGCCATGGCAAGAATCAATATGGTTGTACCCAGTAAAAGTATTTCCAAATTGGCTTCATGCTTGTTGACTAAATCAATAATCAATCTTGTGACTGCTGTAATAGCCACATATATTAAAAACCGAACAGGCATGTGATTAGTTTTAAAGTAAATCCCCACCATTGCACCAACTTCCAAGTAGATAAAAAGTAACAGTAAATCTTGAATAGTTGCAGTTCCCTTTTGGAAAATCATATAAAAGGTTTCTCCTGAAGACCAGACTGTGGCCGCTCCAATTCCAAAAAGGGTAACCCTGTGAAAGAGCGCAACAAACAGGTTACCAATCAAATCTGTCCAGTTTTCAATGTGGCCTAATATTTTGGTTTTAGTTTCTTTATTTGTATTTTGAGTAGACATCATGTTTCCTTTTCTGATTTGAATTAGCCTGAGTATCTATAAAACTTTCACAGATCTGAAGACAACTCCCATTTCGGAAATCATGACTTCCAATCCTTTGACAGTAGGGTTACAAAATACTCTCGAAGCTAGAAAATTGGGGCAACAAAAAAATGTCCCAGCGACCAATCAATGGTATCTAGGATGTTTGAAGTTCCTGTTTTTGAATAAGTTTGTTAAATGTATCTACAGGCTTGTATTTTAAAAAATTCTCTCTGTGACGTCTGTAAAAAAGTAAACCCGCTTCAATGCTGCTAACAGAGGCGCCATTGGCCAGCATCATTTCCCAAAGACGCCAATCTTCTTGAGAATGCGAGTTGCTGTCGGGAAATCTCTTTTCATATTTGACGCGTTTTCCTAAGCTAGTTCGGTACATCATCGAGCCATGGTGCTTGTCTTTTCTGTCCCAATAATGGTCACCATTTACTTTGAAAGATTCACCAGGTACGCGTTCAAGTATTTCGTCTTTTAACTCACCTGTAACAACGATATCGTATGTCACGATGTCAGCTTTTTCTTTAGACAACAATTCAATGGTGTCAGATCTAATCCAATTGTCAGCACCAATAAACATGACATATTCGGTATCAACCCGCTGCAACATGTCTTGAAAATTAGCGACAGTACCCAGATTTTTTTGCCTGTGAATGAACTCTATTTCAGGATAAAGACTTTCCAGATGTAAACAATCATGCGCACCATCATCAACAAATAAGGTTCTTGCTGGTAACACTGTTTGCGAAAGAATTGACTCAATACAGTGAGCCGCCAAATGTCCATAGCCGTAAGATGCTATTACTACTGTGATCATTGTTATTCAGTCTAGGTTTGTGAAGGGGCTAATTGTTAAATTTCGGGGCACATGCTAGCACGCTGATATGAAATATTTGTATGGTTCTGTTAAGAACACAGCTTTGAAATTAATCTGCAGGGTTTTGAAAATGGTTCTCTCGCAGGGTTACAACTAGGGTGTCACGGTACCCTTCTTCATTGAAGGGTTGGATGGGCGTGCTTTCATGAATTACGCGCCTATCGTCCAAAAATAATAGTGACCAAGATTCATTGAGAGTAAATCTTTCGCCGAGCGGGCCACTGGCTTCAAAGACACGAGTTTCACCTCCCTTGATGCCTTTGCGAGCCACCATAAACACAGCCACAAAATCTACACCGTCCCGATGGGCGCCTTCAGGCGTTGGCCTGCCTATGCCATCCGTAGTGTCTATTCGAAATTGATGTGCTTCTATGCACCACTTGGCCTTGATATTTCCATGTAATTCACTTGCAGTGCGGGCTAATGTGCAAATAACTTTATGCCAAGCTGGTTTGCTTGTTGTGGCCTCTAGCACCGGTTCGAATAATCGTTCAATTCCGCCATGCAGCGCGTTGTAATCGAGCGGTTGCCAATGCGCGCGATGCGCTACTTGCGTGAGTGAATTATTCTCAAAAACAAAACTACTGTGTCTGCGACGGCGATAACGACCGCCATCTTTGAGATATTTATCGCTTGGCAGCGCCGCCCATGCAGTTGACAGATCGTCTAACTCTTCCTTTGAACAATGGGTCCATTTGATAACCCTTGATGCATCCAATACACAAAACCCTTTTACATTCAAGAGAGTGTTTATATCGCCTATTTCGGCGTAATTTGGTAGCAGTTCTTGCATGTTAGTTGTCAATCATGTGGAGAAAATAACCGATAAAGCTATCGTAGTACTTGCTACTGCTGTCAGGACGAATCGCATTGACATCCAATCTTGGAGACCAAATTTAGGATAGATTTTGTAATCCACTGCAAAGCATAGCCAAAGGGTTGCCGCCAGTAGTAATAAACCGTTTACTGAGCCCAATAACAAACTTATCCAACTCAGCAGGCTGGGAATTACGCCCCATACCAACAGAAACCGATTTGGAGTGTTTTGTTGCATTGTCAATCCCCAATGAATGGCACCTAAGAAACTAACAATGGTGACACCATAGGCCAGCAAACTAAAAATAACAATGTCTTTGTAAATCGAATCAGGAAATATCCATAAGAATGCAGACGGCGCCACAAATGGAATCAAACCAGCATAACCAAGCAGCCTTGATGTTTGACAGGGTTCTTTAAGATTTGAAGCCTTGTTTTTCATTAAGACTATTTAAACCTTGAAGCGGGCATTTCATCATTTCCCACTGATTTGGCTTCAAATTCACGAGTTGGTTCAGTACTTGCGTTATTTAATTTAGGCATGCACATTTTCTCACCATCCCAAACTTGTCCGCACCAGCAAATTCCTTCAGTATTGATAATGCAAGTGCCTGTGCCGCAGCATCTGGGATCGCTATCCATTTGAGTTCCAATCTTTATTGAGTTATAGATTTAACAATTCGCGCGCCGGTGATCAGCGACAGCATTGTCAGAAAATTTCATTTTGGTTGAACGAAGAGCACGGTGTTTAGTGGTTCTGCCTTTCATCCTCTTACGCCAAAGTTTGAAAGAGTCAGGTTTTAATTCTGAACGCATGATTTTGATGACATCAGACTCACTGATTCCGATACGTTCATGGATTGTTTCAAAAGTCGTTCTATCTTCCCACGCCATTTGAATAACGGCAGAGATGTCGCCAACCGACAGGTGCATCGCTTTGTTTGCTGATTTTCTAATAGGCATTAAAAATTAAAACCGAGTTGTTGCTTAGATACCAATTTAGCTGATTTGCTTTGGGTTGAACGACGAAGGGGTGTTCTTGAAGCATGTTTATCGACAACTGCCGCGTTCCCAGCGCGCACTGATTGTGTTTTACGCAGCGCGTGGAGTTTACTTTTTGATTCCCGGGTTGCGAGAGCAAGGTCAACAACTGGGGTTGCTATTGAATTGCTCTTTCCTTCAATGGAAACGGGACGCAGATGTGAAGGCATTCTCCAAGGTTCAAAAAGCCAAGTATCTGGCACTTCGCGCATGGCTGGCATCCAGTGCCGTACAAATATTCCTTTGGGGTCGTGGTCTTGCGCTTGTTTGATAGGGTTGTAAACCCGAGTGACATTGATGCCGGTAGTTCCAGATTGCATTTGCATCTGGCTCCAGTGAATCCCAGGTTCGTAATCTAAAAACTGAGTAGCCAGCCATTCACCTACAGGCCGCCAATGCAGCCATAGTGGGTAAGCCGACACTGATACCAACATGGCACGCATGCGAAAGTTAAGCCAACCTGTTTCTCGCAGCATGGTGACGCAAGCGTCCACCATTGGCCAACCTGTTCGGGCTTCCTTGAGTGCGTCAAGGTACTCTTGGTTAAAGTCCTGTTCCCGCAAGTTGTCGTATCCGCGGTGCATATTGCGCCATTCGATTTCAGGCTCGCTCTCTAGTTTTTGAATGAAATGGCAGTGCCAATACAGACGACTGATAAATGCAGTTAAACCAGATCGATGTCGACTAGCCTGAGGAGGAAGTTGGTCTAAATGTTTACGGGTCGCTTGAACTACTTCGCGCATGCTGATGCAGCCGTAGGTCAGGTAGGTAGAGATGCGTGAACAAGCATCTGGTGCAGAGAGCGGAGACGATATACCGCCGCGATAGCCAATGCTGCGGGCGTTTAAAAATTGGTGCAAAGTGCGCAGTGCCAGTGAGCGGCCTCCAACTTGTCTTAAAGGTGGGTTGTGTTGTAAGTGCTCGGGGGCTGGCATTGCAAAGGGTTCAGGGGATGGTTTTCTCCAAAAGGCCAATGTGTCTATTTTTTGTATGGGTGACGACATATGCCTCTCCCATTCCCTCTGCCATAGATTGCGATTTTTAAGACCTCGCACTACGCCAAATTGCGCAAATTCTCTCCACGTAACATTATTTGCTTGGCACCAAGATGCCACCTGAAGGTCGCGCGCGTAGGTAAATCCATTACCTGTTTCTTCGTGGGAATAAAGCTCTGAAAAAGATGATTCATGCCAAAGCTTGGTGAAGACATCTGTGGCTTGGCCAGTATGAATCTCAATACATCCGCCACGGGCGCGTAAATGAGAATCAAGTTCTAACAAAGACTCCCGGATAAACTCAAAATGTTGCAGCGCATAGTCGGGCTGAAGCAGAAGTTCAGGTTCAATTATGTAGATGCAACGAACAGGTTTGTTGGAAGACGCATGTGCCAGTGCCGCGTGATCTCGCCAGCGCAAATCGCGTTTAAACCAAACCAAACCGTAATTCATGTGTTCTTGATAGTCGACTTATTTTGACGACAAGCATCAGAACAATAGAGCACTTGGTCCCAGTTTTTAGCCCAAGCCTTTCGCCATGTCATGTCGCGTCCACACGCTTTACATGGTTTACTGGGTAGGCATTGTTTATTGCCTTTGAAGCCAGTTCGATTCATTGTCCGTTTTCGCTCAAGTCAATGCCCTCATGCTTAGCCACCATCTCTAGCGCTGATTCAAACAACGCTCGGGCAGAGCCTGAAACAGAGCTGAGGTAGGCGTGAAGGTGAGCATCTTGCGTAGATTTATTGAGACACTCATGGCTGTATTGTTCGAAGCTTATTAACTGGCTGATGATTTCTGCGACATGACGAGGGCATTCGCACAATACATTGCTAGAGATGCCCGCGACACGCATCAAAGTACTGTCACTGTATTTGCGCTGAGGAATAACGGTGCCGGCTGTCAATGTAGTGGTGTTGAGTGTTGTATCAACTAACAAAACAGAATTGATCAAATCGGCTAATTCGGAGTCGGGAATGGGTTCTCTTCTTACAAGCACTCCAGAGAGCTTTAACGATTCAATAATTTTTTCCTGGCCAAAGTTGTACAAAACCATAACTTGAAGGGCTTGGCAATTTTGAGCCAACTTGTGAATTTCTACCTGAACTCCAGCATGCAACGAATTAACCTTCACCATCAAAATTTCTGGTTTTTGTTGAAACTGCGCTCCGAGTGCATCGGAGAGGTCATTGAAAATATCCGTGACGCGAATGGCATTGTTGTTGAAACTAAGCGTGAATTTTTTTGACTCAATGCGACCCGCTAGCGTTAATCCGACCACTGCCAACGACACGGTTTGATTTGGAGTTACAAGGCGGGATTTGGTTTGATTTGAAGTTTGTTGTTGTTGCATCAGGCTATTTAAAGCATGAGACGACAACTTGGCAATATTGCTAATGGCATGGCCTTGTTCGGTAAGTCTTTTTAAAAGTGTTGCCTTGAGCACATCGTCGTCCGAGTAAAGGCGGTGCTTACTCAAAGTCTTATGAGGCGTAAAAGTGGCGTAACGGATTTCCCAAATGCGCAGTGTTGGTGTAGGGACGCCGCTAAGGCTAGAGATAGCCCCGATTTTGTGCACAGGCGTGTCAGGTAGGTGTGTGTTGCTCATTTTTCGCCTTTTGTATAAATTGTGAATAGATAAAACGAATAATTTTTAGTAATTGTATAGATAAATTGGGATTTACTGTTAAATTACTTACTCAACGCCATATAAAAGGTTCCCAAATGTTAAACACACGATCTATACACGGACTGAAAGTTGTTGCTTACATTGCCGCAGCCCCTTCTTATCAACCCGTTACAACTGCCAAACTCTCTAGGCAACTAGGTTTGTCGGTTTCTTACACAGAGAGCTTGATGAAAGACCTCAAAGATGGTGGTCTTCTGTTGGCCCACCGTGGTCCAGGCGGTGGTTACATGCTTCAAATATGTGTAGACGAATTGTCTGTATGGGATGTCTCGAAATGTTTTGAACATGCCGAAGAAACCTCTGAAACCAATCTGCCCAGCCCGGAAAGTGCTGGTCTGTCGGTTCTTAAAACTGAATTTGACGAGATCAAGCAACACTTCTTACAAAACTACCCATTGACGGAAATTACCAAGCACGTGCCCAAAAACCAACATGCACCGGAGACTGGTTTTTTAGCCAGACATTTCAAGCCATTGCACAAAGACGTATTGCCAAAAGCACCTAACTCTGTGTTTGACCTATCTAATTTCATGCAACAACGTGCTGCTTAAGGAATAGTTCAATGAAAATTTCTTACATGCTGTTAAACAGAACGGGTAAGGGTCGTCGTATTCCTGCTTTTCATGCATGGCAGTGGATACACCATATCGAAGACGAGAAACAAATGAAGGCTGTTTTTGCAAGAATCAAAAAGAGAATTCGCGAAGACAGATTGACTCTTGCAAACTTGCACATTGATCAACGCCATACGTCTGACGATTTTTTAGAGATGGCTACCTTTGAATACAAAGGCCCCATCGTTTATGACGAAAGCATCGTTCCTAAAAGAATCATCTTTTTGCACGAAGATTCTGTTGAGGAAGACAAAAATGAAATGGCTTAGAGTTGCAAACTGAAAAAACACCCGCCTCGCAATTGACCGGATCTCTCCCACAATTTTCATCTGGTCAGTTCAAGGCACTAGTCATTGGTGCTAACGGGGCGATTGGTAGCGCGTTTGTTGACGCATTTTGCTCAGACCCCAATTGCACCCATGTTGAGCTCGTATCGCGAGAATCTAGCAGCGGCTTTGATTTACTTGATTCTGAATCTATACGTCTTCAAGCAACACTCTCTGGCTCGTCTGGCCCCTTTGCAATCATCATTGATGCAACAGGTGCACTTGAAATACAAGGTGTAGGTCCAGAGAAATCGCTCAATAGCCTAAACGTAGAGCAACTGACGCAGTCCTTTCTTGTCAATGCAATTGGACCCTCACTGGTACTTCGCCATTTTTCGCCGTTATTAGCGAGTGGGGCATCCCTTTATGCCAAGCTTTCAGCACGTGTAGGAAGCATTTCTGATAACAAAAAGGGCGGATGGTACGGATATCGCGCGTCAAAAGCTGCACTCAATATGATGCTTCAGACGGCTGCGATTGAACTGCAGCGCAAAAATACAAGTTTGCGTGTTGTTGCCCTGCAACCTGGAACCGTGAGGTCCAAGCTCTCCAACCCTTTTGCCAGTTCCCAGATGCATTTGCTGGAGCCACATGAATCAGTGCTGGGAATGCTAACGGCTTTAAAAAATCTTCCCGTCAAGTCGGGCGCTCACTTTATCGACTACCAAGGAAATGAAATACCCTGGTAGCTGTTTTGTGCCAATTAGACAAGCTGCCTGTGTTTTTGCGCCTGTATAGAAATTTCCTCTCGCCTCTCTTCTGACAAACGGTGGAGGTTTTTAAGTTGCATCACCATCCTAGGATTTTTCGCTAATGTCTCTGAATGCTTGTTGAGATAGTCCCAATACAAAGTGGTGAAAGGACAAGCGGTGTCGCCGGTTGACTCTGAAGGATTGAACTTACAACCTTTGCAGTGGTTGCTCATGCGGTCGATGTACTTGCCGCTGGCAATATAGGGCTTGCTGGCCATCAGGCCGCCATCTGCGTATTGGCTCATGCCGATGGTGTTCGGGACTTCTACCCATTCCACCGCATCTACGTACACACCCAAATACCAAGCGTGCACCTCTTTGGGAGCGACCCCAAGCAATAAGGTGTACAGACCTGTGACCATCAATCGTTGAATATGGTGGGCGTATCCGTGCTCTAGCGTTAATTCAATAGCGTCTCTCAGGCACGCCATATCTGTTTTACCAGTCCAGAAAAAATCCGGCAATTTGGCCGTGGCATGCATGGCATTGCGATCGATATATTCCGGCATATACGTCCAGTAAATACCGCGAACATATTCACGCCAGCCCAATATCTGTCGAACAAACCCTTCCACCGCCTCAATCGGCGCATGGCCCCGCACATAAGCATCTTGCGCAAGATCTAGTACTTCTTTGGGATGGAGTAATTTGGTGTTGAGAGCGCAAGACAAATGCGAGTGATACAACCAAACCTCGCCCTCCCACATAGCGTCTTGGTATTGGCCAAAAAATGGCAGTCTGTGCTCTATAAACTCGTTCAATGCCACAAGGGCTTGTGCCCGCGTGACTGGCCAGCGAAAGGTGCTGATAGAGCCAGGATGGTGCGCAAACTTCTGGTTAACCAGTTGCATGACATCTTGTGTGATCGCGTCTGGCTCGAACTTAGAGGGCTGGGGCAAGTCTTTTGGCCCTTGTTTGCCAAAGCTGCCACGGTTTTCTGAATCAAAGTTCCATTGGTCACCGATAGGGTTTTTTCCGTCCATCAAGAGACCCGTTTTATGGCGCATTTCACGGTAAAAAAACTCTAGACGAATTTGTTTGCGACCAGATATATGTTTCTCAAATGCTTGCATGCTGCAAAGAAAGTGGCTGTCTTCTCTGATGTCTAGAGTTAATTGATGTTTCGCAACGACGGCTTGCAAACTTGTAAGGACTCGGGACTCACCTGGCATGACCATGATGAGGTGTTGTGGTTTTTTCAGAAGAATTGTTTTTTCTAACTCACCAGCCAAAGATCCGGCATTCTTAGGAGAATCAAGGGCGGTGTAGAGAACAGGCCACTTCTTTGCTTGCAGTGATTTGGCGAAGTGGCGCATCGAACTTAAAAATAAGGTAGTTCTTTGCTTTGAGGACAACACATGCGTGGATTCTTCCTCTACCTCAGCCATCCAGATGGCGTCCTGCTGTGGATCAAAACCGATAAATGCGGACGAAGACTCGTCTAATTGATCGCCCAAAACAAGCACTAGGTTTCTAAGACTCAAGTTCAATTCCTTCAGTTATGGCTATAGAAAGCCCTTGTTTTTACAGGTGTCAAAGTATAGTGTTGGGTGTCTTAAATTAGTAAAGAAAAACGGGGATTACTAAAAAATGGAACCAGATAAAAACGCCTCAACTGTTCTCTTCGATGGATCTTGCCCACTATGTACGCTGGAGATCAATCAATACAAAGCCATCACTCCCATTGGCCAGATTAATTGGGTGGATGTTTCCTCGCCCGAATTTATTCCGCCTATGGGGCAAAGCAAAGAGGTCTTGATGCAAAGGTTTCACGTGATCAAGCCTAACGGGGAGTTGATATCTGGCGCCGCTGCATTTGTGCATGTTTGGGAGAAATTGCCCGGTTGGCGACGACTCGCTGCAATTGCAAAATTGCCTGGAGCGATAAACGTGATGGAATTCGGTTACGTAAAATTTTTAAAAATTCGTCCCAAAGTGCAATCTCTTTTTAAGAAAAGAGTCGCCTAGTTTTTAAACAACTGAAATCTTCTTTGCAGCTGCTCTGGCTCTTTCCAAAGCATTCGGTCCTTTGGCAAGCGCTACAGCCATACGCCTGTAAGGACGCGTCGTTGGTTTCCCAAAAATACGCACATCTGTTCCAGGCTCGCGCATAGCCTCAGCAACACCTGTGAATGTTGGAGATAATCCTTCTTTGGTAGCAAGTACAACAGCGCTGGCTCCCTCGACGGTATCAATTTGCGGTATTGGTAGTCCCAAAATAGCGCGCGCGTGCAAATCAAACTCGCTCAAGTTTTGGCTAATGAGAGTGACCATACCTGTATCGTGTGGGCGAGGGCTTAGCTCGCTGAAGATCACCTCGTTTTTGGTGACAAAAAACTCGACACCAAACAGACCTGTACCACCTAAGTCAGATGTGACTTTTTCTGCCATTTGTTCAGCGGCTTTCAAGTACGCTGGTTGCATGGCTTGGGGTTGCCAGCTGTATTGGTAGTCACCACGTTCTTGCACATGGCCAATCGGTTGGCAGAAGATCGTTTCTCCGTTGCGCTGACGAATGGTGAGAAGGGTGATTTCAAACTCAAAGTTGATAAATTCTTCAACGATGACTTTTTGACGATCGCCGCGCATACCTTCACATGCATATGCCCAGCTGGTTTGGATATCTGCTTGCGATTTAGCAACGCTTTGACCTTTGCCAGAAGAGCTCATCACAGGTTTGATGACAACGGGAAAGCCTATGGTTTGAGATTGGCGCAGTAATTCATCAGCAGACTCTGCGTAGCTGAATTTGGCGGTACGCACGCCAAGGCCAACGGCCACATCGCGAATGCGGTCGCGGTTCATAGTCAGGTTGGCCGCACGAGCGCTTGGTATGACTTCAAAGCCTTCCTTTTCAACCTCGAGCAAAACCTCGGTACGGATGGCTTCAATTTCTGGAACGATCAGATCGGGTTGGTATTTGGTAATTGCTGCGCGCAGTGCTTTTTCATCCAACATGCTAAAGACGCAAAACTCATCAGCCACTTGCATGGCTGGAGCGCCGACATAGCTGTCACATGCGACTACATAGCAACCAAGGCGTTTGGCACTGATCACGAATTCTTTGCCGAGCTCACCCGAGCCGAGGAGGAGGATTTTTTTCATAACTTAGAGATTTATATAAAAAGTGTGTGCCGCTAAGCCAATCCAACCTACGACAAATGCCATTCCCCCAAAAGGTATCAACGCCCTAAAGGAGCTGATATCAAACAGTTGGTGTAAAAAAATATTGAAACTAAACAACACGATGCCCATTAGAAAAAATAATCCGCTAACAAATAAAGGCCAACTAATTTTTCCACCTTTAGACATCCATGCAACCACCAGCAATGCTAGGGCGTGAAACTGCATCATTTGGATAGCGGATTGCAATGAACGTAAAGAGGCTTCTTCTAATCCTGGGATATGGGCGCAATACGCGGCGACCAATACAGATAGTGCGCCGGTCAAGCAGGCAAAAACAAACATACATTGTGTTGTGAATCTGAAAATCGATGTCATATCTTCCTTGCCGCGATTTAGGCGCTATGCGCACGTATCAAATCAGATAACATGCCTCAAAGAACTTGAGTTTACAGATGAAATCAAGACTAACTAGAACCTACAGGAGACAAATATGAACGCAAGAAGAAATTTTTTAAAAAATGCTGGGGCCTTGGGCGGCCTGATGTTTTGTAGTTGCGGAATGCTGGACCATGCAATGGCGCAAACATCAAATCCAAGGCGGTTCACCACCATTGCGGGTAAACGCGTGAAGACTGTAGATACCCACGCGCATTGCTATTTCCAAGATGCTATCGACCTGATGGGCAAAGATGCTGCGAGTGTGTTGCCCCCTGTGAAAGGCGTGCCTGATCACTTCATCGTGTTGGACAACCGACTCAAGCAAATGGACGAACTAGGTATCGACATGCAGGTGCTCAGCATCAACCCCTTTTGGTATGGCAAAGATCGGGAGACTGCCGAAGCGATTTGTAAGATCAATAACGAAAAATTTGCCGAGCTGATCGCTTTAAAGCCTGACCGCTTCGCAGCTTTTGCCTGTTTGGCTATGCAGTTTCCTGATTTGGCCGTTCTGCAACTCGAGCATGCCGTTAAAAAATTAGGGTTGAGTGGCGCTGCAATTGGTGGAACAGTGCTTGGACAAGATTTCTCACAACCCAAATTCAGACCTGTCTTGGCAAAAGCAGAAGAGCTTGGCGTGACTTTGTTTATCCATCCCCAAAGTACGCCGCAGTTGGCTGAGCGTTTCAAAGGAAACGGCTGGCTCTCGAATACGATTGGAAATCCGCTAGACACCACGATCGCATTAGAGAAATTAATTTATGAAGGTGTATTTGATAAATTACCCAAACTAAAAATATTGGCAGCCCACGGAGGCGGGTATTTAGGTTCATATGCCCCACGTATGGACCGCAGTTGTTTTGTGTCACCACAAAACTGTGACCCAACGATTGTTTTGCGCAAAAAACCAACTGAATATTTGCGCCAAATTTATTTTGATTCTTTGGTTTTCACACCAGAGGCGCTCAGACATTTGGTAGCGCAGGTTGGTGCCAGTCAGGTCATGATTGGTACGGACCACCCCATTCCATGGGTAGATGATCCGGTTGGGCATGTCATGTCTACTGCAACGCTAACTGATTCGGACAAACAAGCTATCTTGGGTCAAAACGCTATTCGCGTTTTGTCGCTTAATCCCAATTAATCTTTCAAGTTGAAAGCCTTAACGATTAATTTCTTTAGGCTCTTTTCATGAACGACAAGGTGACATCTCCTAAGTGAATGCCTAGTTTGGTCATACGAGCTTTGTTGAGCATGACTCGGTCGTTCATCAAGTACATCCAGTCGTCCATTTGGACGTTGATAATGGACCCATCCACTGGCAAGGCCAAGGTATAGCTCCAATTAAAAGCATTGCCTTTGGCTTGGCCTAAGGCTATGCCCACAACATCGCCTGCTGTTCCAGTGAAGGCGCCATTGCCTTTGTCGGTGAGTTTCCAAATACGTTTTTCAGTTGTGCCATCTGAATAGACAAAATCTTCGTCTAAGATGCCTTGATCGTTATTCCACTGGCATTTCATCTCGACGGTGAACCGTTTCACAACCTTGCCATTGCGGTCCGTGAATATTCCCCATGCGTCGACCACACCGTTGAAATAGGTTTTTAAATCCAACATAGGTTTTTGATCTGCGTAATCTTGCACGGTGGGCCCGGCGCATCCAACAAGGCCCATTGCACCTGCCGTAGCAGTAATTCCAGTCAATAAAAGTGTTCTACGTTGCATCGTGTGTAACCTCGGTCTGTTGGGGATGGGTTTTGGAGATAAAAACAAGCAGGGGAAGTGTAATCATCCAAATGCAAGCAAGGCTTGCAATGGAGAAAAGTGTGTTGTCAAACGCTGCAGCGCCTAGTTTGGTGCCGGCTACATAACTCAAGGGGCCAAATAGGAGACCTGCGACTGCAGACAGCATCCAATGCTTGTTTTGCAAGAATGCGAGTGAAGAATTCAAGGTCAAAGCAAACATCGCCCATACCATCCAAAGCCAAAACGGACTGAGCGGTCCCAAAGCCCAACCGTAAAAACTAATGACTGAGAAATATTGCAAGCTTGAATCAATAACAATTCCTAGCGCCAAACATACCAGCGAAAGCTTAAAGTCTTTTAAAGGTGCATTGGTATAAAAAAAGTGAATGCTTACCAAAACGCCGCAAGTCAACAGCGCAGGAATTTCTAGGCTATTCCTGACCGCCGCGATGCAGATGAACCATCCAACTTGAAAGCCGATTGCGTTGATAAGCCGATGCATTTGTAGATTTTGTATAAAACTGTCAATACTAACTATTGTTTATTAGTTATGTAGGTTTTCTTGTAGGATCAATTAATTGTTAATTTTTCGCTGGGGATATTCATGAAGACGCAAGTTTGCATCATTGGTGGAGGGCCTTCTGGGCTCATGCTTTCACAATTGCTGCACCTTCAAGGCATTGAGACGGTTGTTCTTGAGCGGCAAAGCCGCGAGTATGTTTTGAGTCGCATTCGTGCGGGTGTTTTAGAGAATGGCTTTACAGAACTCATGCGCCAAGCACAATGTGGTGAACGCATGGACAAAGAAGGCGAAGTCCACGATGGATTCTTCATAGCTCACGAAGGTAAATTAGACCGCGTAGATTTACACAAACACAGCAATGGCAGTTCGGTGATGGTTTATGGACAAACCGAATTGACGCGTGACTTATATGAAGCACGCGACCGCATGAACGGCATCATCATCCATAACGCAGAAGATGTACAGCCGCATGATGTGAAGAGCGCCAATCCTTATGTCACTTACCGCAAAAACAATACTGAATACCGTGTTGATTGCGACTATGTCATCGGTGCCGATGGCTTCCACGGAGTGAGCCGTAAATCGATTCCAGCAGACGTGTTGAAAGAATACGAAAAGGTTTATCCATTCGGTTGGCTTGGCGTTTTGTCACGCACCAAGCCTGTGTCGCCAGAGTTGATTTACGCCAAGCATGACCGTGGTTTTGCTTTGTGTTCTTTGCGCTCGCAGGTCTTGAGCCGTTATTACATCCAAGTGCCAGTAACCGACTCAGTAGACAACTGGTCTGATGAGGCATTTTGGGCTGAACTCAAACGCAGATTGCCTGCTGAGGTGGCAGAGCAATTGATAACTGGCGCTACGATCGAAAAATCAATTGCGCCGTTACGTTCCTATGTGGCTGAGCCTATGCGTTATGGCAATTTGTTTTTAGCAGGTGACGCTGCCCACATCGTTCCGCCCACTGGTGCGCGTGGCCTCAATACCGCTGGTTCGGACATCTTCTATCTGTACAACGGATTGGTAGACTTTTATAAGAAGAATGACGCAACCGGTTTAGAGCAGTATTCAGAAAAAGCGCTAGTGCGCGTTTGGAAGGCGCAAAGGTTTGCTTGGTGGATGACCACTATGTTGCATACTTTTCCGGAAACACCTGATTACGACCAAAAATTAAAAGAAATCGATATGTCGTATTTGTTCTCATCTGACGCCGCGCTGAGCTCGTTGGCAGAAAACTATGTTGGCTTGCCCTACTAAGCACGCTTTTCTGGCTTGAGTCCAAAGTCGTAGTGCAATAAATCCCAAGACTTTGGCGCTGGTGTGTTGTCTGGGTAGACGGTTGCAGTGCTCTTTTTGAGGTCTGCAATAAGGCTTTTCTTCACGCCAAACACTGCGTCACTTTCTAACCAAGGGTCACCCGATAAGAATACATGCGTCACAAGGGTTTCATAGCCTGGCGACGATACATGGAAGTGCACGTGGGCGGGGCGCATGTAGTGGCGTTTAGTGGCATCTAATAGTTTTCCTACAGGGCCATCGTTGGGGATGGGGTAGCTAGAAGGAACAATCGTTTTAAACCAGAAGCGACCGTCCGTATCCGATTTAAATTGCGCACGCATTTTGGGTTCACCATGGAGTTCGGGTTTTTGTGCGTCGTATAAGCCTTCTGCATCGGTATGCCACATATCGATGATGGCGCCCACAATCGGGCTGCCGTCTGGCGCTTTGATCCATCCTTCAATAAAAATCGGATCACCTTCTTCCTCGGGCACCAAAGTAGCGCCATTCGCCGTCAATTTATGTTCGCCTAAATAGAAGGGTCCTAAGACGGTAGTTTCTGTTGTCCCTTCAGGCATTCGGTGGTTGATCGCATCGACCAACATAGACACACCAAATACGTCAGATAACAAAATGAATTCTTGGCGGCGGTCATCACACATGTGACCCGTCTTGGTTAAAAAATCAATCGCCTCTACCCATTCTTCTTGTGTAAGTTCCACTTCTTTGACAAATGCATGTGCATGGCGTGTGATGGCTTGCACGATTTTTTTGAGTCGTGGGTTATCACAAGCTCCAAATCTGTCTACTACGGCATCTGTCAGATTGTGTTCGGTGAAGTCGAGCATGTCATTTCCTATCAATTTGGTGTGTGTGTGAAGTCTTAGAGACTTGGCAGAACGGCATATTACCGCCTAAACCGTTGAGAATTTAATGCGCGCTTTCTACGTAAGACGATTCAACCAATTTAACCAAGGCGTATAGGGCTTGATTGGCAGGCGTGGCAATGCCATGTGCTAACCCACGGCGAACGATGAATCCATTGAGATGGTCAATCTCGCTTGTTTTGCGCCGCGCCATGTCCTGCGCGGTCGATGATTTTTGTCCTGGCATGGCCATTGCAATATTGGCGACAGTTTGAAGCGCTTCAGGCTCGGATAAAACCACGCCATCTGCTTTGGCTACAGCGATAACTTCTATCACAACAGTCGCTTGTGTGGCACGGATAGAGTCGAGCAGCGCAAGGTTGCCATAGGAAAGTTGAGATAAACCCGAAATGGCATTGAATGCGCAATTGACCATGAGCTTGGACCATAACTCCACCATCACGTTATCGGAAATACGAACACCAACCTGAGCGCTTGCAAAAAGTTCAACTATGTCAGCCAAGGTTTGATGGGGATGATTCAACCTAGGCGGCGACATAGTTCCGATAACAAGATCGCCTCTGCCATGGTGCTTCACGTAACCTGGTGCAGTGATTTCAGTCGCAACATACACCACTGCGGGGATCACTGCATTTTTTATATGGCGCGATATCAGCATGGAATTTTCGACGCCGTTTTGTAGGCTGACCACTACCGCTTGCGGTAAGAGGTGGGCCGCAATGTCTTGGGCGACAACTTCACTGTCGGTCGATTTCACGCAAAACAAGATTAGGTCAGCATCTTTAACCGCAGATATGTTTGTGCTGGTCTCAAGACGGATGTTCTCAATGCGAGAAGAATTAGCCAAATCGAGTTGCAACCCATGGTTGGCTATTACCTGCATATGCGCTTCTCGACCAATCAAAGTGACCTTATGGCCTGCACGCGCAAGCATTGCGCCGTAAAAACTGCCTACTGCACCAGCGCCAACGACGACGATATGTTTGAAGTGGTTGTTCAGATAAATTCCTTGGTACGGCTTATTCAGATGATTCTAGTTACCAACATAAATAGATACTTAACCATAATTACCCTCTAACATTTCTCCTGCGTTTCCAGTAAAAGATCTGCATAGGGTTTCATTATTTTTTGGGGGGTATAGATTTATGCATAACAACGTAGCACAAGAAGCCGCTAAAGCCATTTGGACACATTGGCAAAACAACACCAGGTTAGACGCGTTGCCCATCGATATCAGACCTGCAACCCGCCAAGAGGGGTATGCCGTGCAAGCGATGCTGCCCGCAGTTGCATCGCGCACGGTCTTGGGTTGGAAAATCGCTGCAACCAGTGCGGTGGGTCAAGCGCATATCAACGTCAGTGGTCCTATGGCAGGGCATATTTTGTCTGGCCAAGTGCTGCAAGACGGAGACGAAGTTCCTTCGCTTGGCAATTGGATGCGTGTGGCAGAACCTGAGATTGCCTTCGTGATGCAATCTGATCTCAACCCTCGCGCCGTTGCCTATTCACTCGAAGAAGTGATGCAAGCGGTTGGCGCATTACACCCTTCGCTTGAGATACCCAATTCGCGGTTTACCGTTTTCACCGCTGTCGGAGAGGCGCAATTGGCGGCAGACAATGCCTGCGCCCACCAATTTATCTTAGGTCCCAAAGCGCCAGAGTCTTGGCGCGACATAGATCTCAGCAAACATGCTGTCCATGCGCAAGTCACTGCTTCAAATGGTGCAATATGGAAGCGAGAAGGCATAGGTGCAGCAGTTCTAGGCGATCCTCGCATCGCACTTACTTGGCTAGTCAATGAACTCGCGTCGCAAGGTGTCAGTTTGCACGCGGGTCAATTTGTCACTACTGGAACCTGTATGACGCCATTGGAGTTGAACTCGGGCGACACAGTAGATGCGGATTTTGGAGTGCTGGGACGTGTGGGGTTAAGGTTTAGGTAATGACGGTGCGTTGCGTTTTGCAGATTTAATTTACTTGCTAGCTATCAACGCATCATCAAAAATTGCCACAGCACGTGTCCACCCCGCAGATGCACCGCGAATTTTGTGCGGAAAGCAGCTGATATAAAAGCCTATGGGCGGCAAGCTTTCTAGGTTGTGCATTTTTTCAATGTGGCAGTAACCGATGTCACGTCCTGCTTTGTGGCCTTCCCAAATAAGCGAAGCGTCTTGTGATGCGCCATATTTCTGCGCGGTGTGTACAAACGGTGCATCCCAACTCCAAGCGTCGGTACCAGTAAGCCGCACGCCACGTTCTAATAAATACATGGTGGCTTCGTATCCCATGCCGCAGCCACTCGCCACATAGTCATTCGAGCCATAGCGGGAACCAGCGCGTGTGTTGATCACCACAATTTCTAAGGGGCTCAAGGTGTGTTGAATTCTTGCCAATTCGGCTTCTACGTCTTCAGCGGTGACGACATAGCCATCAGCAAAGTGACGGAAATCTAATTTGACGCCTGGCTGAAAGCACCACTCCAATGGAACGTCATGGATGGCAATGGCTGGCTTTTTTTCTCCCAGTGCCTTGTCCATCGTGGAGTGAAAGTGGTAGGGCGCATCAAGATGTGTGCCGTTATGGGTAGACAGATGCACAAATTCGACTGCCCAGCCTTCTCCATCGGGCAAGTCTTCTTTTTTCAAGCCTGGAAAAAAGGGTTCTATTTGTGTGAATGTGTTGTCGTGCGTGAAGTACTCAATCTTGGGCGCAAAGGCGGGTGGGTCACTGATGACGTCGTTTTCTAAGAATATGGAGAGGTCTACAAATTTACGTGTCATGCGTTACTCCAGTTTTTAAACTTTTAAAGTTCTTCCGAACAAATCAAACAGTCTCTCCCAATGTCTTTCCGCTCCGTGCTTTTCATAGACTGCACGCTGGGGGAACACAAAGCCGTGTTCCGCTTTAGGAAACCATTCGATGCGGTGTTTATTTTTTGCGTCCACTAGGGCTTGCTCAAGTTGGCGAATGTCCTCGGGCGGTGCCCACTTGTCGATCTCAGCACAAGCGAAATAACTTTCGCAACGTATTTTCGGAGGCATGCGATGCGGTGAATCGGCGCCATCGGTCACCATATTGGCGCCGTGGATAGACGCGATGCTTTGGAACCGGTCTGGAAAATCCGCTGCTGCCCACATCACAAATGGTCCGCTCATGCAGTAGCCAACAGCGCCGATTCTTTTGGCATCTGCGTGGGTGTTTTGATCCACATACGACAGAATGGCTTGCGTATCGGTATGGCTGGTATGTGCGTTTAAAGAATGCATGTGCCCAAACATCTCTTCCAGTTGCTCGGGTGTACGTTCTTTGAGGTAATAGTCTCGGGTGCGGCGGTAGTAAAGATTGGGCAGCACAACAAAGTAACCGACGGTGGCCAAACGTCTGGCCATGTCGTGCAACTCTTCGCGCTTGCCTGGTGCATCCATATAAAACAAGACAACGGGGAAGGGCCCGTTCTCTTCTGGGTAAACCACGAAGGTGTTCATCAACCCGTCGACGGTTTGGATGTCGATGTGGTGTTCGATCATGTGTGTCTCCTTGTTATGGTTTTAGCGCATTGCCATAAAAACCTTGCAATACTGTATATAAAAACAGTATTATAGGATTTATGCCAATTTCATTAAATCTATTAAACCACCCTCGACAGGTTCTCTCCACTCCACTTCATTTAGACGTCTGCGCCTGGAAAGTCCCCGCCGGTTTTCCTTCCCCGGCCGCCGACCACACCCAAGAGCGGGTGGACCTCAACAAAGAGCTCATCCGCAACAAAGACGCGACCTATCTTTTTCGGGTGAAAGGCGACTCTATGACGGGGGCCGGCATTTATGAGGGCGACACCTTGGTGGTGGACCGTAGCGTGACGCCCAAGCACAACCACATCGTGCTTGCTTTGCTGAACAACGAATTCACCGTCAAGCGTTTGTACCGGCGTGGTGGTGTCGTCAAGTTGGTGGCCGAGAACAACATCTATCCCATTCGACTAATTAAAGAAGAGGACGACTTTGTGGTCTGGGGCGTTGTCACCTTCAATCTGCACAAGCTGTGTTAGCCGTATGCCTGCGCAGATTCAGCAATTGGCGTTGGTCGACTGCAATAACTTTTACGTCAGCTGCGAAAGGGTTTTTCGTCCAGACTTGAAAGACGTCCCTGTCGCGGTGTTGTCGAACAACGATGGATGCGTTGTTTCGCGTTCGAACGAATCGAAAGCGCTCGGCATCAAGATGGGGCAACCGTGGTTTGAATGCAAAGCGTTAGCGGAGGAACACGGCATCTTGGCTTTGAGTTCGAACTACGCGCTCTATGCCGATATGTCTAACCGGGTGATGGCGATTTTGAGTGCGTATTCGCCAAGGCATGAGGTTTATTCCATCGATGAGTGTTTTGTCGATCTCACGGGCACGCCACACCTGAAAGAGACGAGCTACCAAATGCGCGACCGTGTCATCGCGTGGACTGGTATTCCTGTCTGCGTTGGTATTGGTCCGACCAAAACCTTGGCCAAATTGGCGAACCATATTGCCAAGAAGCACCCGCGCTCAAAAGGTGTTTTCAATTACAACGATCTCACGTCTACGCAACAAGACCATTTGCTCAGCCGCATTGCGGTAGACGAGGTGTGGGGGGTAGGGCGCAAGCTCACAGTGCGTTTAGCAGCGCATGGCATTCATACGGTACAAGATTTACGCGTGGCGCATTTGCCCACATTGCGCGCCGGCTTTGGTGTAGTGATGGAGAAAACACAACGTGAATTACAAGGCATTGCATGTATCGATTTAGAAGACGTGACGCCTGCTAAAAAACAAATCATTGCGAGTCGCTCATTTGGGCAAGCTGTGCACGATGCTGACGTGTTGAAAGACGCGATGAGCACGTTTGTTGCCAATGCTTGCGCCAAGCTCAGAGCGCAAGAGTCGCATGCATCGGTGATCCAAGTGTTTTTACAAACCAATCGGTTTCGCCGTGACCAAGCGCAATACATGCCTTCTTTGTCAGTGCCGCTGCCGCAACCTACGAACGACAGCTTGGTTGTGAACCGATGGGCTGACTATTTGGTCGGGCGCATGTTCAAGCCAGACTATGCGTATAAGAAAGCGGGAATCATGTTGAGTGAAATCACACCCATCACGCATTTGCAAAGTGATTGGCTAGAACTGAGCCAAGCGCCTTCAGCAAATCTCATGACCGCAGTGGACGCGTTGAACAAGCGTTTCGGGCGCGGCTTTGTGAAGATCTCTACCCAAGGCGCGTTTAGCCAATGGCAGATGCGACAAGAGAGAAAGTCACCTAACTACACCACCGATTGGGCCTCGCTGCCCTTGGTGGCTTAACTTACATGATCGACAAACCACCATCGACCATCAGGGATGTCCCCGTGATGAAGGAAGCTTCGTCCGAAGCGAGCCAAAGAATAGGCGCTGCAATTTCTTCTGGCGAAGCCCAGCGACCTAAGAGGGACGTGGTTTGTCTTTCAGTCTTGAGTTTCTCAATATCTTTGCCAGCGGCAGTCGCCTTGTTGATATGAAAGTCTGTCAAGGTAGATCCTGGGCATACGGCGTTCACACGCACACCATGCGCGGCTTCTTCAAATGCCAAGGTGCGAGTCATCGCTAATTGCGCGGCTTTAGTTGCGTCGTAGAGACCCATGCCTTTGCGCCCAGTGATCGCATAGCAAGACGCAATATTCACAATGCTGCCTTTGCCGCTGACGCGCAATGCTGGCAAAGCAGCTTTGGCGTAATTGGCGCAACCGATCAGGTTCACGCCCACCATGGCTTGCCACTCGGCAGTTGTAGCGTTAGCAAGAGATGCGTAATTGCGCATCGATGCGTTGTTGACCAATATGTCTAGCTTGCCCCAAGCCTGCAGTGTTTTTTCAACGGCAACCAATGCTTCGGCTTCATGCGATACATCTGCGGTGTGTGTAAATAGGCGAGCGAGCGGGAGGGCTAGTTTGATGGCTTCAAGCGTACGGTTCAAGGCAACAGGATCGGCATCTACCAGTGCAACCGATGCACCTTCACGACAAAACAAAAGCGCTGTAGCAGCACCGATACCCGCACCTGCGCCTGTGATGACAGCGGTTTTGTCGAGAAGTCGCATAAAGGCTTAATCTGCTTTAGCGCCGGTGAGTTTGATCACTTTGCCCCAACGTGGAATCTCAGAAACAATCCAATTGCGGAACTGCTCAGGCGTGCCAGCAATGATTTCGAACTCCATAGATTCCAATTTCTCTTTGACTTCAGTAGAGCGCAATATCTTGACGAGTTCTTTGTTGTAACGGTCAATGATGGGTTTGGGTGTGCCTGCGGTTGTTAAGAAGCCAATCCAAGAGGTTGCTAAAAAGTCTGGGTAGCCGGACTCAATTAATGTGGGAATGGTTGGCGTACTGGCGAATCTTTTTTGACCCGACGTGGCAATCAAGCGCAGACGGCCTTCTTTTAAAAATTGTTGGACGTTGCCAGGCACTAAAAAAGCTGCGTCTACATTGCCAGCGATCAAGTCGGTTACAGCAGGGCCAGCACCACGGTAGGGGATATGCGTGATGTCAACGCCTGCAGCCACTTTGAGCATTTCCATCGTGAGATGGGATGCACTGCCAACCGCAATAGACGCGTAAGACATTTTGTGTGCACTGTTTTTAGCATAGGCCACAAATTCAGGCACGCTCTTGATAGGCAGTGTAGGGTTCACCACCAAGTACTGCGGTGTTGTCACCGCGAGCGTGATGGGGGCTAAATCTTTCACAGGGTCGTAGGGCATTTTGTCGAAGAGGCCGACGTTGATAGCCAAGGGGCCGTTGTAGCCAATCAACAGGGTATGACCATCAGGAGGCGATTTAGCAACAAAATCTGCGCCAATGTTTCCGCCCGCACCGGGTTTGTTTTCTACGACAACCGGTTGACCCATGGCCTCTGAAAGCTTGGGTGCCACGATACGCGCGAGCACATCGTTCGTGCTGCCAACGATGGGAACAATAATTTTGATGGTTTTGCTAGGCGACCACTCTTGGGCAAATGCCGTGAAGTTGACGCCACCAAAAATGAGTGCGACAAGCGCAAATTTCCAACGGATTAATGTATTCACAAACGTTTCCTAAAAATAGTCAGTCTTAAATAGAGAAAAGCGGTTGGTCTAATCCATCCGATAAGTTGTCTTGTGCCCATGCCACGGGGTCTATCTCTCGCTGCAAAAGAACGCCAGCGGCGCGCACACGTTGTTCTTTGGCATCCAGTGCAGGGGGTTCCACACCTTTTTCTAAGCCCACTGCCGCTTCGTGCAACATGCGCCGCGCCATCACAATGGCTTTGTCTGTCGGAAGCAGTTTTTCGTCTGCATGGTTTTGGATAGAGCCCATGCTTTCTTGCAAAGAATAGTCTTGGGCTGAGAACCCAAATACGCCGCTGTAGGCGCGCTTTTCTTTTTGCGCTTGGCGGTCCATCAAGTAGGCGTTCTTGTAATTGGACTTGGGAACAAAACTACCGGGTGCTTCATATTCCACATGGATACCAAGACCGGATTCCATCGCATCGCGTTCCTCATCGGATAGTGGCTGATTGGGTTGCCAGTTCATGCTCCACGCCCAGCAACTGTGGTCATCGATCGGCACCCAAATATGGCCACCCAATGCATGGTGGCCAAAAGGAGGAATGAGCGTGAACCAAGGGAAGAGCCATTGGGTGATGCGCCAGTAATAGGAGTCTGGTTCGCCATTGCGTCTGCCAAACAAGGTTAGACCAAAATTATTTTTCTCAATCTCAAACACCACATTGCCGTCGGCCTTGATGTAGTCCAAGCCCTTGACACCTTTATGCATGGGGTCGTTATCAACTTCGTAGCGATGCACATATGACACATGGCTAGTGTCTATGCCGCCTTCCATCGCTTGTAGATAGTTGGTGTATTGAATGCGTTTAGAAACGAAAACATGGCTCTCTGGTAAGTTGCACCATTCCAATTCAGGAGGTTCAGGTTTTTTATCTTCTGGACCCATATAAGCCCAAACGATACCGCCACGTTCTACGCAGGGGTAGCCTTTGATGTGCATATGCTCGCAGGCTTTGGGTGCTGATGGCACTTCTATGCATTTGCCATCGCCATTGAACTTCAGTCCGTGATAAGCACAACGAATTCCGTTCTCTTCGTTGCGACCAAAAAACAATGACACACCGCGGTGTGAACAAAACTCACTAATCAAACATGCCTTGCCGTCAGTGTTGCGAAAAGCCAAAAGCTTTTCACCCAATAATTGCACTTTGACTTGTGGGCCATCCGGTAGGGTAATTTCGTTAGACATCAATGCTGGTACCCAATAGCGACGCATCAAATTTCCCATACGGGTGCCTGCATCTGTATGTATCAGTGTTTCTGCCATGTCTTTATTCATAATGACTTCTCCGTCTACTTGTTTTAAACGCTGCCGTAGGATATCAGGCTATTCCTATTACCTTACGAAGGTTTCATCCATCTATGTCACTTTTTACACTCGCTGGTAAGACAGCACTTATCACTGGATCTGCGCGCGGAATTGGGTTGGCTATGGCAGAGGGGTTAGCCACTGCTGGGGCACATGTCATCGTCAATAGTCGCCAACGCGATTCGGTCGATGCGGTGGTGGAGCAACTCAAAGCCAAGGGCCTGCAAGTTAGCGGCGCTGCGTTTGATGTGGCGCAAGAGGACGACGTGCTCAGCGCATTTGATGGATTCGACAAAGCGGGTATGGCGATCGATATTTTGATCAACAACGCGGGTATTCAACACCGCCAACCCATGGTGGAGTTGTCACTCAAAGATTGGCATCGCGTGATGGACACCAATATCACCGCTGCATTTATCGTTGGCCGAGAGGCTGCGAAGCGAATGATTGCAAGAGGTAAGGGCGGCAAGATCATCAATATTGGTTCGCTCACAAGTCAGGCAGCGCGTCCCACGATTGCGCCTTACACCGTGGCAAAAGGTGGCATCAAAATGCTGTCACGCGCGATGGCCGCTGAATGGGCGCAATTCAATATCCAAGCCAATTCCATCGGACCCGGTTACATCATGACGGATATGAACAAGCCTTTGATGGAGAACGCGCAGTTCGATACTTGGGTAAAAAGTAGTAATCCTGCGCAGCGCTGGGGCAAACCTGATGAGTTAGTAGGTACCGCTATCTACTTGGCGTCTGAAGCTTCGAACTATGTGAATGGCCAAATCATTTATGTGGATGGCGGCTGGCTTTCAGTGCTTTAATGAATAAAATTATCAAAAGTAACAAAAATATAAGTTGTCAAATTGAGCCCTCTCAAGTTATGGTTTCGTCAGTCAAGACTCATATTGCTATTTGAGTTGCGCACTTTTCAGCGTTTCTCCAAGATGCGTCTTGCCGCTTTGATAGTGGCATGTATTCCCTCCGTATACGCGTTGATCTATCTCTCTAGCATTTGGGACCCGGGCTCGCAATCTGTATCGCTTCATGTTGGACTTGTTAATTTAGACAAGGGTGTTAATTACAGAGACAGCACTTTCAATATTGGATTCAACCTTGTAGACCAACTCAAATCGAAACACGCATTTGGATACGTGGAGATGGCGGATGAAGCGCTCGCAAAAAGTTTGGTGAAAAAAGGCGACTTAGCGTTTGCAGTCATCATTCCTAACGACTTCAGTGCCAATGCAGTTCCTGGATTGGAGTCTGGCATTGGAAAGCTTGTTGTCTACACATCAGCTGGTAACAACTACGAGAGTTCTATTTTGGCAACCCAGTTCGCAAAAGAACTAGGAGAAGAGGTCAATAGAACACTCAATGAACAAAGATGGGCTTTGGTAATTTCTTCTAGCGCAGGATCGCAACAAAATGTCGAGCGATTAAGAGAAGCGTTTGACCAATTGCGTGCAGGCGCTAAAGAGTTGGCCAGTGGCAGTGCCATGGCCGAAGCGGGGGGTGCCAAGGTACAAAAGGGGGCACTCCAACTTCAAGATGGAGTTCTCAAACTCGCGGATGGAACCAGCCAACTAGGAAACGGAGTGCGTGCAATCGAGTCTGGGTTGCCGCCCGTAGAAGATGTCCGCGGCCTTCGTATTGGCGCAGACGCCTTGGCTGCAGGCCATGTGGAGCTAGAAAAAGGCATTCAAGATGTGCACAACGGTAGCCAACGCATTGTTAAAAGTGCGTCTGCGTTTAAGACGGACTCTGCCAACAGTGTTTTTATGCCGGCGTCTGTCACTGATGGATTAGAGCGATTTGTTGTTAGCGTGGGTCAATTGGATGATGGCATTTCTCAGGTGCAGCAAGGCCAAGAAAAATTAAGCCAAGGCGCTGCAACCTTAAGTAACAAGGTTCGCACCCTTGCATTTGGCGTACGCGACTTGCGTGCAAACCTTAAATCTATGACGGGAAAATTGCCTGAGGAGGCGCAATTGGAGCAATTGCGCAATGGTTCGGCTGAGCTTGGAAAAACTACTGGTCAGTTATATGTGGGTCTGCAACGCGTCAAAGAAGGCGCTAACTTTTTATACAGCGGGATTGACTTAATCGCTAACGAACTCCCCAGCAATTCATCGACCATCGAGGGAAGCGCAGAAGGGTTGGCACATTCTGTGACGCCCAAAGTAGAGGTTGTGGCACCTGTTGAAAACTATGGAAGTGGTTTTGCGCCAAATATCATTTCTATTGCGCTTTGGCTTGGCGCTGGTATCGCAGTATTTTTGATTCGCTTGCGAGAGTTGCCCGATTACGCCCAAAACTTTTCATTGTGGGCGCAGTGTTTTGGTAAAGCGGCTGTACCTGGGGGTGTTGCTATGGCGCAAGCTTTATTGATCTTGTTGGTTGTCTGGTTTGTCATGGGTATCACGATCAGCCATCCGTTTTTGCTGGCTTGCATGTTGGTGATCGCTTCCTTTACTTTTTTAGGTATTGTTTTTTTCCTAATCAAGACATTAGGCGATGTGGGGAAAATATTGGCAATGCTTTTACTGGCCTTTCAAGTGTCTGCCTCTGGAGGAGTCATGCCAGTTGAGCTGAGTGGAAGTTTGTATGCCCAAATTAGTCCGTTTCTGCCTATGACCTGGGTCATCATGGGAATCAAAGCCTGCATGTTTGATGCGTTTGAAGGTAATTGGGTGACCCCTATGTTGCTCACTATTGTGTGGGGCTTAACGTTTTATGTGGCAAGTTGTTATCTCGGACACTGGCACTTTGTCAGTCGCCACCAAGTTGGAAAGACTGTGGATATTTAAATCCAGTTTTTGTTACAGCACACGGCCTGTTCGTCCAATAGACCATGCTGCGGCAACCAGCACCAATCCCATTCCAAAGGTGAGCAAAATAGCAGTGACTTCTGCCAGTTGGTGTTTTTGCATCACGATGCGCATTCCCAGTGACTGGTAAATTTTTTGAATCTCTGTGGGTGAGGCTGCCCTGAAATATTCGCCATGCGTGATCTCTGCAATACGCTTCAACGGCGCTTCGTCGAGCTTGACTCGAACCGATACACCATGCGCATGCAGCACTGTGCCCTCGGATGTACCAAACCCAATCGTGAATATCCTTACCCCTAAATCTGCCGCAACCCGCGCCATTTGTATCGTGTCTGGCCCCATATTGCTTTGACCATCCGACATCAAAACAATGACAGCAGATGTATTGCTAGCAGGTTCAAGTTTGACTTTCGGCGTGCCAGCAGGATTGGGTTTTGCGTTGCCAGGGTTACTCGCAACACGCGCGGCTTCTTCAGGGTTGATTAACTTATCGATATCGAGGCCTGCATTAGGCAACATGCTGGCTAACGCAATGACGATGCCAGAACCAAGGGCAGATCCACGTTGAAGCGGCAAGTTATCGATGGCGCGTTTAAGGTCTTCGCGTTTGTCGGTGGGCGCTTGAACTAATGCTGCTGTGCCAGCGACGCTCACCACCCCTAACTTCACAAATGCAGGTTGTTCTTGGACGATGGCTTTTGCTGCTGCCTGAGCTAACTCAATACGACTTGGCTGCACATCATTGGCACGCATGCTGCCTGAGCTGTCAATGGCTAGCATCACAGTTTCTAATCGCGAGGGCAATAGCAATATGGCGCGAGGACGCGTCATGGCCAGCAACAAAACGATGAGGCCTAGCAGCATGAAAAATGCAGGCCAATGGTTACGGCCACGTAAAGCTATGTAACTGCCCACCACAACAGGGACCAAGGCTAAGCCCCACAACATAAATGGCCACATCATCGAGACGGAATGGAGAGATGGCATTGTGGTGCTCGGTTTAAGCTGCTTTGCGGTGCGCGATACCAGAATGCAAACGCTTTTTACGCTTCAACATAAATTCGAGCAAAGCTTGCCCTAAATCTGTATCGGTTTGTAAGGTAAGGCAATCAATATGCGCTTTTTCGAATATTTTTTGGAGCGCAAGTTCGCGCTCTTTCGCAAGTTGCGCATAGCGCTCGCGAAGCCCTTTGTGGTTAGCATCAATCAAGACTTGCTCGCCAGTTTCTGCGTCTTGCACCGTAAAAAGCCCCAGAGCGGGTAATTGCATTTCCCAAGGATCTTGCAAACGAATAGCGATCACCTCATGGCGATGCGCCAACGATCCAAGGGCTTTTTCCCAGCCTGTATCAGATATGAAGTCTGACACTACAAAAACTGTAGAGCGTTTCTTGCAATAGGCTTGTGCTTGTAAAAGCATATGTCGCAAGTTGGTCATTTGCGACAGGCCAGGTGTTTCGCATTGATGTATTACTTGCATCAATTGCAATACATGGGTTTTTCCAGTACTAGCGGGCAGTATGTGTTCAGCTTTTTGTCTGCTACCTGAAAACAACATGGCGCTTACAGAGTTGCCGCGTCGGGTCAATATTCTTGCTAATACAGCCACACACGCCACAGCCATGCTGCGCTTGGAGACGGACCGGGACCCAAAGCCCACTGAGCCAGACAGATCAAGCACGAAGCACGCTGTCATTTCGCGGTCTTCTTGGTGTTGACGGACATAAGGGGTCTGCATGCGGGCGGTGACGTTCCAGTCAATATGTCTGACATCGTCATGCGGTTGGTATTCACGCAAGTCGGCTAATTCAATACCAGAGCCACGAAACAGTGTGCGGTAGTCACCTTGCAGTTGCCCATCAAGCCGCCTGATGACACGCCAAGACAGTTGCGTCAGCAACTGCTCAAGCGCAATAGCGGTTGGTTTGGCTGAAACCAAAGAAGATGGTTCTGCGTCAGCCGAAGATTTACGACGACGCAGAAACGTGAACATGGGTTTCCAAAGGTTTGTCGGGCGCGGGCACCGCTTGCAATATCTGTTGAATCACTTGATCCGGTGTTAATCCATCTGACATGGCTTCGAACGATAAAACAAGGCGATGGCGCAATACGTCGGGCACGAGATCAATGACGTCTTGTGGCAGTGCGTATGCGCGTCCACGTAACAAGGCGAGTGCACGCGCACCTTCTATGAGTCCAATGGTGGCGCGGGGGCTTGCGCCGAAAGTGATGTGTCGCGCTAAATCAGGCAACCCATAACGTGCGGGGTCGCGCGTAGCGGAGACCAATCGCACAGCAAAGTGCATCAAAGCCGGATCTACATAGCCTTTGCGACATTGCGCTTGTAAATGCATCAATTGCTCAGTGGTAGCCACAGCGTTGACACCTTGCGATGGGCCTGTGACGCGCTGCACGATGACATATTCTTCTTCCTCAGAAGGGTAGCCCACCAGTACTTTCATCATGAAGCGATCCACCTGAGCTTCAGGCAGGGGGTAGGTGCCTTCTGTCTCTATGGGGTTTTGTGTTGCCATGACCACAAATGGTTTGGGCACAAGGTGACTTTCACCTGCAATCGTCACTTGGCGTTCTTGCATGACTTCGAGTAAGGCGCTTTGCACTTTGGCCGGCGCGCGGTTGATTTCGTCTGCCAGCAATAAATTAGCAAATACGGGTCCAAGCAAAGTTGTGAAATCGCCTGTTTTTTGGTTGTAAATGCGGTTTCCAACTAAATCTGCTGGCAACAAATCGGGCGTGAACTGTATGCGTTTGAATTGACCGCTGAGTACTTTAGCCAAGGTGTTGACGGTCAAGGTTTTTGCAAGCCCTGGAACTCCTTCAATCAGAAGATGGCCTTGCGCTAAGAGCGCTACCAAAATGCGCTCCAAGAAAGCATCTTGGCCAACCACTACGCGTTTAACTTCGTATAAGACCCGCTCCATCAGAGCGGCGGTTTCTAAATGGGCGGATGGCAGAGATGAAGGTTGCCAAAGTGAAGATTCGTTTTGCATGCAATCAGCTTTCTTTAAAGAAATGTTTAAAGATTAAAAGGGCGGGATTCCAACGGAAGTACCCACGCTTTCAATGGTGGTGGCAAATCCAATGCCAATGAATGTTTTAGCGCCTGAAGGGTTCAGGATAGCGGTGACGATTCCCACTACCTCTCCGGCCATATTGACCAAGGGCCCGCCTGAATTACCAGAGTTGGCCGCTGCATCAAACTGTATGAGCCCTCGTAGAGAACGTAATTCATCAATCTTAAATTCACGACCTAAACCTGAAACAACGCCAGCAGAAACAGATGGCCCCATGCCAAAAGGAAAGCCGACGGCGACAACTTCGTCACCAGGTAAGAGTTCTTGGCTGGAACCCATCACTGCTGGTTGCAGGTCATCTGGTAATTTATCTGGTTTGAGGATGGCCAAATCATTTTCTGGTCGCACACCAATGACCTTGGCCTCAGATTCAAATCCATCATAAAAAGTCACGACGTAGCGCGAGCCCTCATTGACCACATGCAGATTGGTCAAGATCGTGCCATCGTCTTTGATGACAACGCCGGTACCAACACTGGCTTCTACTTCGCCTTCTTTGGGTTTCTTAGGGTTGATACCAAAGCCGCGAACACGCACAACAGAAGGGCGAATGAGTTCAGCTGCTTTAGCAGTTCGGGAAGGTAAATTTTGAGTATTCAAGGCATGCAACACAGCCGCATTGATATCTTCTTGCGTGAATTTATCTGACCCAGGGGGCCATAAACCATAGAGAAGGGCAATCCCAAGCCCAACAATCAGGCTGGCGATTCCTGCATAAATCTTGGCGTGTCGCATAAGTTGAAACCTTATCACACAGCGGTGATACAGTGAAAACTTCGGCAGCAAACCCCCTGAACTATGTACTTTGTCTGGCCAGACCTTTTATGGGCTTTAACAGGGCTTCCCCTATTGGTGTTGCTATACGTATGGCTATTGCGCCGACGCGTTAAATCTGTAGTCGCTTTCTCGAGTTTGTCGTTGATCAAACCCGCGTTAGGAAAATCCAAGCCTTGGAGAAGGCATGTTCCGCCTTTTTTACTTTGGCTCGCCATGGGCTGCGCATTGATAGGGCTGGCAAGGCCCAAAGCACAAGTGACTTTGCCTGCAGACTTCTTGACATTGGTCATGACGATGGACGTATCGCGCAGTATGCTTGCGCAAGACGTCCCCCCTAGCCGCATTGAGGCCGCACAAACAGCCGCCAAAGCTTTTTTAAAAGACCTGCCGAGTAATGTGCGTGTTGGCATTGTGTCTTTCGCAGGCTCAGCCCAATTGGTCCAAGATGTGACTGACCAAAAGGACGATTTAATTGCTGCGATTGACCGTTTTCAGCTGCAGCGTGGCACAGCCACCGGGAGCGGTTTGTGGTTGTCACTCGCGACTTTATTGCCTGAGGCGGGTATTGCGCTGGAGTCTGTGGTCTATGGACAAGAGTTTGTGCTCTCCAACGGAGGTGGCGGTGCTCGTCCACTAGACAGCAAAACAAAAACAGAAAAAAAAGAACCCAAGCCAATGCCGGTTGGCTCCTACACTGCCGGCGCGATTGTGTTGTTGTCGGACGGAAGACGCACCACCGGCCCCGACCCCATGGAGGCTGCGCAGTATGCGGCCAATAGAGGTGTTCGTGTTTACACCGTGGCTTTTGGTACACCTGATGGATTCATTCCAGGTATGGAGGGCTACACCTACTACACCAAAGTAGACGAAGAAACTTTGCAAGCGATTGCAAAAGTGACTGGCGGTGAGTTTTTTAAAGCCAGCAACGCTGATGATTTAAAAATGATTTATCAAAAACTATCTTCACGCTTTTCAATGGAAAAACGAGAGACTGAAATCACTGCTTTGTTTGTTCTTGGCTCTGTAGTTCTTATTGTTTTATCTATGCTTTTATCTTTGATTTGGTTTCGCCAATCTAGAGCGATTTCCGCACACATGCAAGCTTAAAAATGCCTTCTGAATCAAAACCTTTTAAACCTCTCCAGCAATTTAAATCTGCTCGGATTACGGAGGGGATGGACCGCGCTCCACATCGCGCTTTTTTACGCGCTATGGGCGTAGCTGAATCTGATTTTGGCAAGCCCTTTGTGGGTATCGTGAGTCAGCACGGTGAAACAACACCATGCTCCTTATCGCTAGGGCCGCAAGCGGATGCCGCACGTTTAGGCGTGGCGAGCGAGCAAGGTGTCCCGATATCTTTTACAACCGTCTCTGTGTCGGATGGTTTATCAATGAACCACAAAGGCATGCGGATGAGTTTGGTATCGCGTGAGTTAGTGGCAGACTCGATTGAAGCGGTGATGGTGGCCCATGCATACGACGGTTTTGTAGGTTTTGCAGGATGCGACAAAACATTGCCCGGCGTGATGATGGCGATGGCGCGATTGAATTGCCCCAGTGTGTTTGTCTATGGAGGCGCCATGCTTCCTGGTAACTACAAAGGCAAAGACGTCACTATATTGACCGCGTATGAAGGTGTCGGCGCAGTCTTGGCTGGTCAAATGACGGAAGCTGATTTGAAAGACCTAGAGCGCAGCTGCGCCCCCACAGTTGGTTCCTGTCCTGGGCAATTTACCGCTAACACTATGGCCATGGTGGCGGAAACATTGGGTCTTGCCATTCCAGGTTCAGCGATGATGCCTGCGGTTTACAGCGAGCGTTTGGCCTTAGCGCGTGAGGCGGGGCGCCGCGTCACGCAAATTATTCGAGAGGGCGGACCATTACCAAGAGACTTGATCACCCGCAAATCTCTAGAAAATGCTGCTGCTGCCGTAGCTGCAACAGGTGGCTCCACGAACGCTGGTTTGCATCTACCCGCCATTGCACATGAAGTAGGAATTTCTTTCACATTAGAGGACGTGGCAAAAGTATTTGCTCGTACGCCGTTGATTGCAGACCTACAACCTGGCGGTAAATATTTAGCGCTCGATTTGTACCGTGTAGGCGGTACCCGTGTTGTACTGAAGGCGCTACTGGAAGGTGGCTATTTACATGGAGATGCTTTGACGCTGTCTGGAAAAACTCTGGCAGATGAGTTGTCCGATGTGTCTTTGCCGGACGGACAAGTGGTATTCACAACGGACAAAGCCTTGATGGCAACCGGTGGTGTGGTAGTTCTAAAAGGCAACTTAGCACCAGAAGGTGCATTGATCAAAGTGGCTGGACTCAAACAATTGGTATTCAAAGGCCCTGCGCGCGTTTTTGAATCGGAAGAAGATGCATTCATCGCTGTAACCGCACGAGACTACCAAGCAGGCGATGTATTGGTGATTCGTAACGAAGGCCCCAAAGGTGGACCTGGTATGCGCGAGATGTTGGGGGTTACAGCGTTGGTGTATGGACAAGGCATGGGGGAAAAAGTTGCGCTGTTAACAGACGGAAGATTCTCTGGTGCGACGCGTGGAATGATGGTCGGCTACATAGGGCCAGAAGCGGCAGAACTGGGGCCCATTGCGTATCTCCAAAACGGTGACACCATAGAAATTAACGCCCAGACTGCAACCTTAAATGTGTTGATCGATAGTGCCACTTGGGATGCGCGTGTAAAGAACTATCTGCCACCTGTAAAAGAGCATCTTCATGGCATATTGGAGAAGTATGCGCGCTTGGTGTCATCTGCGCGCCTTGGTGCCGTCACGCACAGTGGTGGCGTGAAACAAGACTGATGTACTTTGCTTTGACCGCGCGCCTATTTTTATTTAACTACCCAAATAGGCTACTAATAAATCCTTAGGAATTTGGGCTCGCGCATTCAAGCTGATCGTTTCAACGCACTTATAAAAAGCCTTCAAATCAAGTGCATCTTTACTTAAAACTTCGACGCCCATTTCTTGCATAAGCGCAAGCGTAATGGCATCTTGTTCAGCCGCCAATTGACGTTGAAGCGCTGTAGATGTTGTAACGGCATGCGCAAGCAGTTCGCGCTCTTCTTGATTCAGTGTGTCATACCAAGCCAGCGGGCAGACCAGTAGAAGAACACCGAAGAAATGGTGTGTCAAACTGACATAAGGGTGGTGTTTCCAAAGCTCAAACCCCATGTAGTTGGTTAAGGGATTTTCTTGGGCTTGGACAATATCTTCTGCTATCCAAGACACCAAATCCTTGACATCACTAGTCAATGCTTTAAAACCAATCGCATCGAGGGTGGCTCTGTAGAGCGCGCTGTCGAGCGTGCGAATTTTTAAGCCAACAGCATCGCTTGGATGTTGGATGGGACGAACTGCATTAGATAAATGTCTGAAACCGTTGTCCCAAAAACCTAATATGTGGAATCCTGTTTTCTGACTAACCGCCTTGCAGAGTATTTCGCCTGCAGCAAGGTCTAGCGCCGATAAAGCGGTTTCGCGATTATCCACAGTGAAGGGCAACTCAAGAACCTCAAGTTCAGGAACTTTTGCTGACAAATAGCCAGAAGCCATGTATCCGATATGGCGCGAACCATTTTCAATGGATGCGAATAATTCTGCTGCTTTTTCCTGATGGACGGTGACGTTGGGCAGCCATTCGATGTCTGACTTCCAACCGGTTTGCTTAAGTGTTTCAACGAGACACGCTAAGCCCTGAGTCAGAATAGAAGAGGGGCCTTGGTACCCCGCGACATGCAGCATGAAATGGCTTTAGCCTTGAATATTGGCGTCTTGAATGATCTTTTTCCACCGTTGGAAATCAGACTCGACGATTCGCTCTAACTGCTTGGCAGTTTTGGGCCAAGGCTCAAGTCCTGAGCGAATCAGTTGCACTTGAAAGTCTCGGTCTTCACTGATCGATTGGGCTTCACGCCTCAGTATTTCGACCACATCAGATGGAACATCTTTGTGAAAGAACAAAGCGATCCAAGAAGAGTAGTCGTAATTTGCTACACCTTGCTCTTGCAAAGTAGGTATGTCTCTAAATTGCGCGTGTCTCTCAGTTCCACAGTAGCCGATTAACCGCACTTTGCCATCTGATAAAAACGGTTGCGCCAATGAAAGTGCCATCGACATCACTTGAACTTCACCCGAGGCCACGGCTAAAGCAGCTTGGCTAGCGCCCCGATAGGGTATGTGTGTCAGTTGGGTATTGGTGAAAGCCTTGAACATCTCTGTCGCCAAATGCTGTGGGCTTCCTACGCCGCCAGATGAATAGGTAACAGGGGCGGCGGTATTCTTTGCTTGCTGGATAAGGTCTTTGACGTTTTTAATTTTTGAATTGCCGGGAACAGCAAAAAAAGTTGGAATGTTGGCTACGCCGACGACGGGCACAAAATCTTTGCGCGTATCCACTTTCATGTTTTTGGCTTGTAAGTGGGGCAATATCGTCATGATGCTGTTGTTCAGCGCTGCCACAACCAGTCCATCGGTTCTGGCTTTACTTAAGCGGTCTAAGCCAACAAGACCAGCCGCGGCAGCAACGTTTTCGACAGCAAAACCTTGACCAAGTTTTTGGGTCAATCGTTCGGCCATGTGCCGAATAGCGACGTCGGATGCGCTGCCTGCTTGCAAAGGCATGATGATGGTGGATGCGCTACTTGGATATTTTTGCGCCCAAGTCGACACGCTCACTAACGGTAAAGCAACGAGGGGAAGAAATTTACGACGCTTCACGTTGAAATCTTTAAACTTCGAACGATATTGCCAAAAAACTCGTAGTCTTTGGCGATCACTGCATTGAGCGATTGGGACGATGTACCCGTACCAACTGAAGCGAATTCAGTAAGACGCTTTTGAGTATCTGAGTCTTGTGAGACCTTGACCAAGTGCTTGTTTAGCATCGCAACAATGGGTTCAGGGGTACCACGGCGAGCAAAGAATCCATGCCATGTGCTGCCAATAATTCCGTCTTCGTCTAAGCCGGGTTGGAAGTTGTTGATAGTGCCTACGTTTGGTAGCGCTGGAATGGGTCTGCCGCCTGTAACCGCTATTGCTTTTACGCCACCTGAAAGAACGCGTGGTACTGCAGTGCCAGAGCCTTCAAGAAAGAGTGGAACTGTTCCTGACATGACGTCAATCGCGGGATTACCTGTATAGGGAATGTGATTGATCTTGAGGTCTAACTGTCGCGCCCAATATTCCACTGCAAGGTGGGGGTGCGAGCCGACGCCCAAGGAGGCGTAATCCAATTTACCTGGGTTCTTTCTTGCATATTCAACAAGCTCTTTAAAGTTATTGAAGGGCGCATTGGGAGTGGCAATCAGTACATGCGGTAGTGTGCACACCTGGCTGATGGCGGTAAAGTCTTTGACGGGGTCTAGATTGTTTTTGGGATACACATGCGGCGTGATCGACATGATGGAGCGCACCGCATAAAAAAGGCTGTAACCATCCGTAGGGCGTTGCATCACTGTGTCCCAGCCGAGTGCGCCGCCAGCACCTGGTTTGTTTTCAACTACGACTGCTTGATTTATTTCTTTGGACAATTTATCAGTAAAAATTCTTGCAACGACGTCCACATTGGCGCCGGCTGGAAATGGAACAACTACACGAATTGTTTTGTTTGGAAATGCATCTTGCGCAAATGAATTTGTTGCTCCAAGCATTCCGGATAAGCCTAGACCAAAAACGATAGATCTTCTGGTGTTTTGTTTGTTTGAATTCATGAATTTGTCTCCTGAAATAATTTGAGATTAAGGAACGATGACGCTAGAACCACTGGTTTTACCAGATTCAAGTTCAGCATGGGCTTTGGCGATATCTTGCATTGCATATCGTTGGTTGATAGTGATTTTCAAAGCGCCTTTTGCAAACAAATCAAATACTGCTTGGGCTGAGTGCCTCAATTCTTCAGTAGAGGATGTGTAAGTTACCAAAGTTGGACGCGTGAAATACAAAGAACCCATTTTTTGCAAGGTGCTGGCTGGAATAGGAGGGGGTGCTCCGGTTGTTGTTCCAAACGAAACGAAATACCCTCTTGGCGCCAAGCTATTGAGGGATTGGTCGAATGAATTTTTTCCTACCGAGTCATAGACAACAGGAACCCCAACGCCATTCGTAATTTCTTTGACACGGGCGGGTATGTCATCTTTCAATCGATCTAAACAATATTCATAACCGTTGGCCAGAGCCAGTTTGACTTTATCCGGTCCTGCTGCAACACCAATCATGTGTGCGCCCAAGTGCTTACCCCATTGGCCGGCCAATAAACCAACGCCGCCTGCTGCTGCATGCATCAATACATACTGCCCTTTTTGGACGGGATAGCAACGGTGCATCAAATATTCAACTGTCATGCCTTTGAGGAGTACCGCAGCAATTTGTTCGTCCTGCATATGGGCAGGGGCATGCAGTAGGCGAGTTGCGGGGTAGTTACGATGCGTGGCGCACGCACCCAGTGCAGGACCACTGGCATAGCAAACGCGATCTCCCACTTTGAAATCTTTTACTTCCGACCCAATACTTTCAACAACACCCACTGCTTCTGTTCCTAGTCCGGTGGGAAGTGGCGCGACATATTGTCCAGAGCGGGTGTAGATATCTTGGAAGTTGAATCCTATAGCGGTGTGACGAATGCGCACTTCACCGGCCGCGGGCTCAGGCAGCTCTAGGTTTTCAATTTGGAGGACTTCAGGTCCTCCAGTGGAATGGATGCGAACAGCTTTCATATTTCTCTTTGGTTAAATGTTGATGCGGTGGTGGAAAATTATTTGGAAACCATGACGTCAGCGGCAGTTTTTTCATTGGAACCACTATCCGTCCAAGCGGGTACCCGCCCCATGCGCGCGGCTTCCTCCCAAGCAAAGTTGAGTTCCACTTTGATGCCGTTAATAGGTTCGCGCATAAAAAGTTGATAGAGGTTCGAGTTGTGGGCCTTACGCTCACTAAATTCAACACCGTTTTTTGTAAGTCGGTCCACAAACTCTTCCATGCCGTCGCAATTGAGGCAGAGATGGTCGATGCGTCCAGAGCCAGGAGCACCAGCCGCCGAGTAGTCCGTGCCGGCTTTGTCAGTGGGTGTTTTTAAGTAGGTATCTTGGTGCTCAGAGTGACGCGCTTTCCCAATGTGGATGACGTCTTGTTCGCCGATGTAAAGCCAATAAACGGGGAATCCAAATTCGGGGTGGTAACCGTTGCGAAAGCCCAAATTGGTACAAAACCAATCCCTTGTTCCTTCTGGATCGTCGGTCAGTATGAGTAGGTGTTCAAGAAAGCGAAGGCCCATTTTTACTCCTTAAATTAGATGTGCTGGTTGGTATGAAAAAAATTATTTGCGTGTAGGATCATTCAAAATTATCCATAAAGCAATGGGGTTTTCATCAGCATAAGGCGCATTGTGGGTCTTGCGCTAATGGATAAATTGTCTGTTTCTTTCTGGTGTAATTTACGACAACATGTCACAACATTACCAAAGTAGGCCCTCTGTGAGTTCCACAAACAACACTTCAAATACCAATGCCCCTGTTCAGATTGGACTAGTTGGTTACGGCTGGTGGGGCAAGATTATTGCCAAGCAAATTGCAACTTCCAACCGATTAAAACTATTAGCAATAGTAGAGGTTGATGAGGGGTTACGCCAGCAAATGGCATCTGATCCGTTCTTAAAAGATGTGCAGGTCTTATCTAGTTTTGACGCATTTCTAAAAATTGTTGACATAGAGGCGGTCATTCTTTGCACACCGCATTTGCAACATGCGGATCAAATTGTCAATGCAGCACAAGCTGGCAAGCATGTATTCTGCGAAAAACCCCTGTGTTTAACCTTTAGTGATGCGCAACGTGCCATTCAAAGTTGCGTGCAACACAAACGGGTGTTGGGTATTGGCCATGAGCGCAGATTTGAGCCTTCTGTCATTGCTTTGCGCAAAGAGATCGAAGCAGGAGTCTTTGGCACTATTTTGCAAATTGAGGCTAACTTCAGCCAAGACAAGTTCTTTGCTCTGCCCAAAGACAATTGGCGCCTTTCAAACAAACATGCGCCTGTCGGTCCATTAACGGCAACCGGTATCCATTTGGTCGATTTGGCGATTGCTGTGTTGGGACCTGCAGAGTCAGTTTGGGCGCGCTTGGCCACACGTGGTTCTTATTTTGAAAACGGGGACACGCTTGGCATCATGTTGGCTTTCCCTGACGGTGCCAATGCGCTTATCACCGCTATCTTGGCGACACCTTTTGAAGGCCGTTTTGCGGTTTATGGGTCTAAGGGTTGGTTTGAAATTCGCGACCGCAAGCACCCTGAAAATCCTGCTGGATGGGACATCAAGCGTGTCATGCAAGGTCAAGAGCCTGTGGCAAGTTTCGCAGACCAGTCTCCTACTGTATTGGCTAATCTCGAAGCTTTTGCAATGGCTATTCGAGGCGAGCAGGCCTACCCAGTTACCCACAAAGAAATGCTGGCCAATGTCGCAGCACTTGAGGCCATCATGAAATCTGTGGTCTCCAAACAAATAGAACCTATTGCTGCTCCCGTTTGAGTTTTTCTCAACACACCATGATTTTGAGAAAACCGCCCGTCGAGAAAAAACGACTCACTAGCCAAGAACGGGAAAAGCAAATCGTCTTGGCGGCGGTTGAATTTTTTGCAGAGGTTGGCTTTAGCGGTGACACACGTCAATTGGCGCGTCGCTTAGGGGTTACGCAGTCGTTGATCTACAAGTACTTTCCTACCAAAGATGCGCTCATCGATAGGGTGTACGAAGAAGTGTATGTGGGACGTTGGAACCCATTTTGGGAGGCAGTCATTCAAGACCGTTCGATCCCACTCGAAGAACGTTTGGTGAGTCTCTACATCGAGTACTCAAAAGCTGCATTGACGCGCGACTGGGTGCGTATTTTTATGTTCTCAGGATTGCGAGGTGAAAGCATCAATAAGAAATATTTAGAGACGCTTCGTAGCCGTATTCTTGAACCCGTAGCAATTGAATTACGTCAAGAGCTAGGTTTGCCAGACATCAAATCTATGCCATTGAAGACGTCAGAAATTGAGTTGGTCTGGAGTATCAATGCACGTATTTTTTACTTTGGGCAAAGGCGTTGGATCTTTGATGTGCCCATTGAAGACGATGTCGACGAAATGATTCGACTGACGATTGCGCACTTTATGGCGGGGGCAAGAGTCTTGTTGCCTCAAATCCTTCAACCCAAGTCCTCAAAAAAATCAAAATAGGGTGCAAATCTAGGGTAATCCCTAGCCATAATGATCACTTGATCACCTTAAAGTGATCACATGAACACCAAGTCATCCCCCTCTTTCGATAAACGCGATTTACGCAACGCTTTGGGTAGCTTTGGAACCGGTGTGACGGTGGTCACTTCCGGAAGCAAACAAACCCGACTAGTCGGAGTCACTGCCAACTCATTTAGTTCAGTTTCACTGGACCCGCCGATTGTTTTGTGGAGTTTAGGCAGCACGTCCCCCAGCTTGGACGTCTTTGACGCATCGGGTCGTTTTGTGATCAATATTTTGTCCTTGCAGCAAGTGGACTTGTCTAAGAAATTCTCCAGCAATCTGTCAGACAAATTTGAAGGCGTCGATTTTGGCGAAGGCTTAGGTGGTTTGCCTGTTTTAAACGATTGTGTTGCCACGTTTGAATGCAAAACGATACAACGCACAGTGGTGGGCGACCATGTGCTTTTCTTAGGGCAAGTTGAAAAATATTTGTACGAGCGCAAACCTACATTGCTGTTTTGCCAAGGTAATTATTTACAAGGCGTTGAGTTTGAAACGTCTTAACGCATATTCTTTTTACTATTGAGGAGAACGATTTGAAATACAGCACGTTCATGATGCCCCTGCATCCGCCAGGACGCAACATTGCCGATACCCTCGTAGAGGACCGTGAAGCAGTCATCTTGGCAGATCGGCTCGGTTTCAGTGAGGCCTATGTTGGCGAGCATGTCACCGATGCCGCGGAGACCGTCACGTCTTCGATGATTTTCTTAGCCAGCTTAATTTCCGAAACAAAAAACATCATGCTCGGAACGGGCACGATCAATGTGCCTAATTCGCACCCAGCTGCTATTGCCGCACAAGCTGCCATGATGGACCATATGCTCAAAGGTCGCTTCATCATGGGTGTTAGCCCCGGTGGTTTGATGTCTGATGCAGAAGTCTTTGGTAACTTTGGCAGAGACCGCAACGCCATGTTTGTAGAAGGCATCAACATGGTGCTGAAGATTTGGGAATCTGAGCCGCCTTACAACCTAGAAGGCGAGTTCTTCAATGTCACCGTGGGTAAGACCATGATCCCTGAAATTGGGCAAGGCTACATCATGAAGCCTTACCAACGGCCCCATCCGTTGATTGTGGGTACCGCCGTAGCGCCTTTCTCGAAAGGTGTGACTGAAATGGCCAAGCGTGGATGGCAACCCATTTCCGCCAACTTCTTGATGCCTGAGTGGGTCAAGTCACACTGGCCAAAGTATGTAGCAGGGCGTGAAGAGATAGGTGCTGTTGCCCATCCCAGCGAATGGCGCATTGCGAAAAGTATTTTTGTGGCGGACGATGAGGCCACTGCCAAGCGCTACGGTCTTGACGAGGGCGGCCCGCATCACTTCTATTTCAAGCAATTGGTTCGTAAATTGCTAAACGGTGGCCGCAGTAATTTATTCAAAACAGACCCCAACATGGACGATGCGTTGATCACACCTGAATACGTGGCTAGCAGGTTAGTGTTTGCCGGCACGGTGAATTCAGTGGTGGATCAAATCCTAGCTTTCCGTGAACATGTTGGCGACTTTGGTAATCTTTTGTATGCGGGTCATGATTGGATGGACCCGAAACTGGCTAAACGTTCCATGGAATTGTTTGCAACAGAAGTGATGCCTCGTGTTAATGCAGCCATAGGCCATTAAAAAGTAACCGGCCCAACTTAGGAGCTATCAGTGAAACAAGAACAAGGCTCAGCTTTTACTGAAACCCGCGCAGGTATGACCATCGATTGGGACGTACCCATCGTGATGGAAGACGGATTAACTTTACGGGCTGATGTTTTTCGTCCCATTGCAAGCGGGCGTTATCCCGTCTTGTTGAGCTACGGACCCTATGCAAAGGGCTTGTCCTTTCAAGAGGGATACCCCAGTGCATGGCAAAAAATGGTGAGTGAACATCCTGACGTTCCTTACGGGTCTAGTAATTTGTTTCAAAACTGGGAAGTTGTAGATCCAGAAAAATGGGTGCCAGACGGATATGTGTGTGTACGCGTAGATTCGCGTGGATGTGGTCGCTCGCCTGGGTATGTAGACCACTTCTCGCCGCGCGAGACCCAAGACTTTGTCAACTGCATTTCTTGGGCGGGTGAACAAGCATGGTCGAGCGGCAAAGTAGGTCTCTCGGGTGTGTCTTACTTCGGTATCAACCAGTGGCAAGTCGCTAGCCGAAACCCTAAGTACTTAGCCGCCATGTGTATTTGGGAGGGTGCCGCCGACTGGTACCGCGATATGACCCACCACGGTGGAATTGTGTCGACCTTTTGGGACAATTGGTACGACATGCAAGTGAAAACGGTGCAATACGGACTGGGTGAGCGTGGACCCAAAAGTAAGGCGACAGGCGCCTTAGTGTGTGGCGATGTGACCCTGTCAGACCAAGAGTTGGCCGCAAACCGTTGTCAATTTGGCCAAGACATTCTTGCGCATCCAACAGATGACGCTTATCACCATGAACGTTCTGCCCAATGGGACAAGATCACTGTGCCATTTTTATCGGCAGGTAACTGGGGTGGACAAGGGCTGCACTTGCGTGGCAATTCTGAAAGCTTTATGCGCGCTGCCTCCAAACAAAAGTGGCTTGAGATGCACGGGCTTGAGCATTGGACACACTTCTACACAGATTACGGCGTTCAAATTCAAAAGCGATTCTTTGCGCACTTTCTTAAAGGTGAAGACAACGGCTGGGACAAAGAACCGCCTGTTCGTTTGCAAGTGCGCCACGTCAAGCACTTTGAGGAACGCACCGAGACTAATTGGCCCTTGCCGCAAACCCATTGGACCAAGATGTTTCTGGGTGCAAAAGACCAAGCCTTGTTATCACAACCCCCAGAGCAAACTGGAACATTGAGTTTTCAAGCCACCGGTGATGGACTAACTTTCGTATCTGCTCCTATGTCGCAAGAGATGGAGTTGACCGGGCCTGTTGCTGCTAAGTTGAAAGTTTCCTCATCCACCGCAGATGCTGACTTATTTTTAGTCTTGCGTGTTTTGACGCCAGATATGCGTGAAGTCACATTCGCTGGTGCTATTGATCCCCATACGCCAGTGGCGCAAGGGTGGTTGCGTGCCTCACATAGAGCGCTCAACAGTCAATTGACCAAGCCCTATCGTCCGTATCACACCCATACGAATCCGCAGCCGTTGCTTCCCGGTAAGCCGGTTGAATGTGAGGTGGAACTGTGGCCTACCTCCATCGTTATTCCAGCGGGACATCGGCTCGCGTTGTCAGTGCGTGGTCGGGATTACACCTATGCCGAGAAGACGGGGTTGAAATTGTCCAACTTTAAGAATGAACTTCTGGGTTGTGGCCCGTTTCTTCATAATGATCCTCGAGATCGTCCAGGGGCTATTTTTAATGGCGAAACCACCTTACATTTTGATTCTGACGCGCAGCCATACTTGCTGCTGCCCGTTATCCCGCGAGGGAGTCAACAATAACCTCCCATAGAAGGAGGTATGACAGCAAGTTTGAATTTCAACCGAACAACTATTTAGGAGACATCATGACAACAAGACGCGACTTTCTACAAACCACTGCAGCCACTGGTATGACCATGGCTTTGCCCACAGCATTGCATGCGCAATCAGGCGACGCTATTCGAGTTGGACTATTGACTGTTAAAACAGGTCCATTGGCGTCTGGCGGCATTGACATGGAGCGCGCCTTGCTCATGTATTTGAACGAGCGCAACAACATGATCGCCGGGCAAAAAGTGCAACTCATCGTGGCAGATACAGGCGGTGTTCCTGCGAATGCAAAGTCCAAAGTGCAAGAGCTGGTGGAGCTTAATAAAGTGCACGTCTTGATGGGCCCCTTGGCCGCATTCGAGGCACTCGCGATTGACGACTACATCAAGGCGCAAAAAATTCCTACCTTGTCAGTTGCTGCTGCTGAGGATATGACACAACGCAAACCTAATCCTTGGTTTGTGCGAGCTACCTCAACATCAGCGCAGTGTGCACACGTGATGGCAGACCACTGTGCAAAAACTTTGAAGTTCAAGCGTATGGTCTTGATTGCTGATGACATCGCGTATGGCCACGAAATGAATGCTGGCTTTCAACGTGTGTTTGAAGAAAACGGCGGCAAGATTGTTCAAAAAATGTTCCCGCCTTTGACTTCACCAGATTACGGTAGTTTTCTGGCCCAACTAAAAACCAATGTGGACGGTATCTTCTTAGGATTCGCTGGCTCCAACGGCTTTAGATTTTTGCGTCAGTTCAATGAATACGGTCTGAGCAGCAAGATGACAGTTGTTGGTGGTATGACCGCACTGGATGAATCTGTGCTGCGTAACATGGGCGATGAAGCCTTGGGTATTCAAACTGTTTGCTGGTATTCGCCTGAATTAAGTAATCCTATCAATGCCAAGTTTGCTCCTGCTTTCCGCAAGTTATACAACTATGACCCAGGCTTTTATGCTGCTGCCACCTATGTGAGCGGCGCTGTGTTGGAAGCAGCAGTAAGTGCTGTTGGCGGCAAAGTCAATAACAAAGATGCACTGATGGCAGCCCTCAAGAAAACCAATGTGCCTACTGCACGCGGTTATGTGAAATTCGATGACCTCGGTAATGTGGTCGGCGATGTCTACATCCGACAAGTTGCCCGCAAAGAAGGTCGTTTGGTTAATTCCGTGATCAAAACTTATTCCAACATCAGCCAGTACTGGACGTATGACCCTAAGCAATTTCTAGCAAACCCTGTGTATTCGCGTGATTGGCCACCCGCTAAGAACATAGAGTCCTAAGCCGCTTATGCAAATCTGGGTAATCCAAACTCTCAACAGTTTGGCTTTTGGAGGACTGCTGTTTATGCTGTCCTCCGGTTTTGCGCTCATATTTGGATTGATGCGCATTGCCAATTTGACGCATGGGTCCTTGTTTATGCTGGGTGCTTACGTGGCTGCTTCGATGATCCGAGGCGGCCATGGTTTGATTTTGGCGGCGTGCGCCTCCATGCTTTCCATGGCGGTAGTGGGAGGTTTGATCGAGCGATTTATTTTGCGTCGATTAACCAACAACGCGCAAGGCCAAGTGCTAGCTACTTTAGGGCTCTCGTTTGTGGTGGCCGATTTATGTTTGATGATTTGGGGTGGTGATCCGCTACCCATTCAAACGCCCGCCATGTTTCTTGCGCCCATGGAATTTTTTGGTTTGCGTTTTCCCACTTACCGTTTGGTAGTTTTAGGTTTCTCCATCGTGGTGGGCATATTGCTTTATTTGTTGATGGAGAGAACCCGATTAGGTGCCATGATTCGCGCGGGTGTAGACGACATGCCGATGGCGCGCGCAGTCGGAATTCCTGCATCACTTTTATTCACGACCGTATTTTGTCTAGGTGCGGCACTGGCAGGTCTTGGTGGCGCCTTAGGTGGTCCCATCTTCAATGCCTATCCGGGACTCGATGCTGATATGTTGCCGCTGGCACTTATTGTGGTGATATTGGGCGGGGTGGGTAGCTTGGTTGGTACCTTTGTAGCAAGCTTTATTGTTGGATTTATTTATACCTTCGGCATTGCCCTTGTGCCAGATTTGGCCTATGTGATTTTGTTTTTACCGATGGTGGTGGTGATTGCCTTTAAGCCACAAGGCTTATTTGGAAGAGTCACAACATGAACCGAATCGCTATATTGCTGGGTTTGGTTTTTCTGGCGCTACTGCCATTGGTCTCAGGAGAATACTTTGTTAACTTAGGCAGTCAAATTTTGATTGCCGTGATTTTTGCCTCCAGCTTGAATCTGTTGGTGGGATACGCTGGGTTGACATCGTTGGGGCATGCCTCTTATTTAGGTTTGTCTGCTTACATTTCAGCCTGGTTATCTATCAAGATGGGGTTGGACCACTCGATCACAGCACCTAGCGCCTTGCTACTGACCACATTGATTGGCATGGTGTTTGGTTGGATTGCTTTACGCGCAACGGGCTTAGGCTTTTTGATGCTGACCTTAGCCTTGTCGCAAATCGTTTGGGGTTTGGGTTACCGCTGGGTATCTGTTACGAATGGCGACAACGGTTTGTCAGGCCTGACACGTCCCCACCCATTTGGTATTGATCTCGACATTAGCAATAATTTTTATTGGTTTGTGTTGGTCATCACCTGCGCGTGTATTTATATGATCCACGTGATGATTCGTTCGCCTTTTGGTGCCTCGATTCGCGGAACGCGCGACCAAGCGCGACGCATGAGTGTACTTGGCTACAACGTCTGGGCGATTCGCTGGACTACGTTTGTTATAGCCAGTTTCATCGGTGCGGTTGCCGGTTTGATGTATGTGTATTTCCATAAATACATTCACCCGAGCGTCATGGCGATCACTGTTTCTGCTGAAGCCTTGTTATGTGTGATTGCTGGGGGCTCCGGAACATTGGTAGGACCTTTGCTCGGAGCGTTCGTCGTTGTGGTGCTCAAGAACTATGCATCCGCGTATGTAGAGCGCTGGAATATGTTGCTGGGATTGGTATTTTTATTTATTGTGATCTTCATGCCTGCAGGATTGGTATCTGCTGTGGCTGTATGGAAAGAACGTTTTAAAAGCGGGAGTAAGCCATGACCTTCGCGCTTGAAATAAAAAATCTGTGTAAAAGTTTTGGCGGCATCAAGGTCACGCAAGACGTTTCTTTTTCAGTCAAGCCAGGCGAGCGTCGCTTGATCATCGGGCCTAATGGCGCAGGTAAAACAACGTTGTTCAATCAAATTTCTGGTGAATTAAAACCTGACTCAGGCAGCATCAAAGTATTTGGGGAAGATTTAACTTTCCAGCCAGTGCATAGACGCGCCCATGCGGGTGTGAGTCGTACCTACCAAATCATCACTTTGTTTCCCAAAGATACGCTTTTGCACAACGTGGTGTTGTCATTGTTGGGCGTTAGCAATCGGCGTTTCCAAGCTTTCAGTCCGTTGACTGTGAGCGACGTGTTGTTCGAAAAAGCAGAGTCAATATTGGATTCTGTGGGATTGACAGGTTCGGGTCATTTGGCCGCTGGAGAAATATCCTACGGAGAGCAGCGTCGCGTAGAAATTGCCGTCGCCATGGCCCAGTCGCCCCGACTTCTTCTTCTAGACGAGCCTTTAGCAGGTTTGTCGCAAGACGAGCGCATCATCGTGCGTGATCTGGTTGCAGCCCTTCCCAAAACAACCACGATCGTGATGATCGAGCACGATATGGACGTCGCTTTAGCATTTGCTGAACAAATTGCTGTACTTCACTACGGTAGTTTGATTGTTGAAGGGGACCGCGAAACAGTTGTCAATCACCCCCGAACTCGGGAGGTCTACCTTGGCCACTGATTTATTAAACCTCGATGCCATACACGCACACTACGGCGAGAGCCATGTGCTGCATGGAATTTCCTTTGGACTCAAAAAAGGCCATGTGCTTGCCTTACTGGGTCGAAACGGTGCGGGTAAAACGACGACCTTGCTCACGTTGTCAGGCTTGCTTCCATGTACTGGCGGACAGATTTATCTAGATGGACAAGTCATTGGAAGTATGGTGCCTGAGGCCATTGCCAAACGCGGAATTAGGTTGGTGCCACAAGGACGCCGTGTTTTTGCCAGTTTGAGCGTTGAAGAAAATCTCATGGTTGCTCAGCAAAAACGTGACACTGCGCATCCTTGGAATATTGAACGCGTGTATGACTTATTTCCTCAATTGGAATCTAGGCATAAACAACGCGCTGGCACCTTGTCTGGCGGCGAGCAGCAGATGCTCGTCATTGGCCGTGCGCTAATGGGAAACCCAGATGTGCTGCTACTCGATGAGCCCTCTGAAGGATTAGCGCCTTTGATCGTCGCTGAAGTCTCGCGTGGAATTGCTAAGCTCAAGTCTGAAGGACTGTCGATAATTTTGGTTGAGCAAAATTTTGATTTGGCGATGCGCCTTGCAGACGATGTGGTGGTGCTCAATACGGGACAAGTTGCGTACAGTGGAACGCATGAAGAAGTTCAAGCCAATCCCGATCTGGCAACCCGCCATCTGGGTATTTTCTAATTTTGTTTTTTAATAACTCTGAAGGAAGTTTTATGATTTTTACCTGCGCCCCTACTTGTAAGCATCCCTACCACCAACACGGAAAAACGGCTAAGGGTGCCGCTGGCATGTTCACGTCGCTTGCCACTAAAAAATTAGCCAAGCGTAAAGACGGTCATTTGAATATCGATGTCCATTGCCATTACTTCAATCCAACGGTTGGTCAAAAAGCATCTGTTCTCAAACCGATTGAGCAAGAGGTTGGCCATATTTTTGCGAACCAGTTGACGCGCGATACCAATTCCAAACAAATGCGTGATAGAGCCCCCATGTTGTCAGACGTTGCTGTTCGTCTGAAAGACATGGATCGTATGGGTGTCGATATCCAAGCTGTATCACCCGCGCCATTTCAGTATTACTACTTCGCTGAGCCTGCTTTTGGCGCGGAGTTAGCGCGTGACGTGAATGAAGGCATGGCCAAATTGGTCGCCCAACATCCTGATCGTTTGATTGGCTTAGGCACCGTTCCTTTACAAGATGCTGGTTTAGCTGTCAAAGAACTCAAGCACGCAGTCAAGAATTTAGGTTTGAAAGGTATTGAGATCAATACCCACGTCAACGGCAAAAACCTAACCGACCCGTCGCTCAAATTAGAAAAATTCTTTGCCGCTGTGAGTGAATTGGGCGTTCCTTTGTTTATTCACCCTAACGGATTCACCGAAGCGAGCCGTCTTGAGAACCATTATTTCAATAACGTGATAGGTAATCCTTTGGATACCACCATCGCTGTGAGCCATTTGATTTTTGATGGCGTGATGGAACGTAACCCCAAACTGAAAGTGTTGTTGGCACATGCAGGTGGTTACTTGGCACATTATTGGGCGCGTATGGACCATGTGTATGGCGCACGTCCAGATGGTCGTACCGTCATCAAGCGAAAGCCATCTACTTATCTGGAACGTTTTTATTTCGACACCATCACATTCGACCCTGGCATGCTGCGCAACATGATTGAGCGTTTTGGTGCTGACCATGTGATGTTGGGAACTGACTATCCCTACGACATGGCAGAGGTTGATCCATTAGGTCTTGTTTCTGCTGTCAAGCGTTTGAACAAAGACGACAGAGACTTGATCACTGGTGGAAATGCCAAAAAACTGTTCAAGATCAAATCTTAAAAAAGTAAAAGCCACACATGAAAATCGCCATACTGGGCCTAGGCCGAATGGGCAGTGCGATAGCTGAGCGGTTATTGGACACGGGCCATTCGCTGGTGGTTTGGAACCGATCAGCTGGTAAAGCCCAAGCGCTACTTGATCGTGGCGCCATTTGGGCTGCAACTCCACAAGAAGCAGTTGCTCAAGCAGAGCTTAGTTTGTCTATGTTGACTGATGCCGCTGCGATTGAAAACACCTATGCTGGAGTTAACGGTGCGCTGACAGGTGACGTGAAAGGCAAGTTGTTTGTGGACATGAGCACTGTTCGTCCAGAAACATCTATTCACCTTAACGGCCAAGTTGTGGCTGTTGGAGCTGCTCTTTTAGAGTGTCCAGTAGGCGGTACGGTCGGTCCTGCAAAGCAAGGCCAGTTATTTGGCTTTGTGGGAGGGGAGGCCGCTGATTTCCTTCGTGCCAAGCCATTGTTGGAACAACTCTGTCGCCGCGTGGAACATGTGGGTGCCATTGGTTCTGGTGCGAGCATGAAGTTAGCCGTGAATCTGCCTTTATTGGTGTATTGGCAGGCATTGGGCGAAGCCATTTTGATGGCCAAACCAGCAGGACTTTCAGCTGAGAGGTTGATGGATATTTTGGCTGACACTCCTGGCGCACCTGGCGTTATCAAGTTTCGCGGTTCTGCTGTGGTTGCGTCTTTAAATGGCATTGAC
>Ga0209085_1000121_pt1 | contig 58173 bp, 80 predicted proteins | sample C_131016_EF_Meta_FD_187310 | JGI IMG/M metagenome (GOLD analysis project Ga0209085, IMG submission 187310) | Freshwater microbial communities from Lake Croche, Canada to study carbon cycling - C_131016_EF_MetaG (SPAdes) (version 2) | ecosystem: Environmental > Aquatic > Freshwater > Lake... | reverse complement strand
GTGGGTTCTGGGAAGTTTTCAATTAGTTCAAATGTATACTGTTTCATATTAGAGGCTTTCGATTAAGTCAAGGGCATCTTGTGCATCACCAGCAAGATAGAGTTTATCGAGCATGGATTCACGGAGCTTTTCGTAGTACTCACGATTAGCTGTAGCTGCATCGTTATAAGCTGTTGCTTTATTAGTAAATTGTTCAGGGAACTTGATGATCTTAGTAATATCACGATAGTTGTACCAGCAAGTTTCTTTATTGAACTCTTCACGACTCATTACTGGTACACCCATAGCAACGAGAGCATCATAGATACCGTTAGGAGTCTCAAGACTGTCAGCTACATAGGCTGGAGCGTTTTTGTTCTGTAACTCATTAATCTTACGATTGAGTTTAGATTCAGCATAGTTTAATTGAGTTTTAGTGAGTTTCATGATATACCTTAAAAAAGAAAATGAATAAAAAACCCTCAATTAAGAGGGTTATACTTACAACTAGGTTTTAGAATATGGCTTCAACATCATCAGCGTTGGTAGCTGTTGTTGGTTGACCATCATAGTCAAAGTCTGTGAAGTTATCTGACTTAGGCTCATACTTAATAAGGTTAGTAACTTGAACAGCCACTAACATTACTGAAGTACCTTCCTTAGTCACTTTACCGTTAGGAGCTTTGATAGCGTAGTCTTGAAGGTAGACCATAACGTTACCTTTAGAACCATTGCCTATAGACTTTGGATCGATAGAGTCTTTCTTGGTATTTACTACACGTACTTTAGCGGCATCTGTACCATCTTTCTTAAGAGCTTTCTTCTTAAGATTGATAGATACACGACCAGTATCTTTACCATCACGGTCTTTAACTGGCTTTGGGTTACCATAAACAGCTAATTCAGAAGAACGCTTTTTAGGAACTTGGATGCTGATCTCGTACTGTTCAGTACCGAAGGGTGAAACAGGTTTGTCTAGTTTACACCAGTGTAACTCAACATCTTTGATGATTTCGTTACGCGAATTGTTGTCTTGTGTCGCCATGGGATGATTTCCTTTTGGAAGAAGTTTGCTAGATGGTACCTAATAGATAATAATATCTTTTAGGAGAACATAATGGAAAATGAAAATACAGCTAAACCAGAGAGTGGTTTCGCTGCTGGAAGGGGTACAATACCTTCAAAAGGTAAAACAGTACACCCTAACTCTTTGGCTAATCTCAGAATCATAACTTCTGAGACGGCTAGGTCAGCTCAGCTAAAGAGTGTAGCTTCAAGACAGGCTAATATAGCCGCCAGAGAAGCATTTAAACTTAACGCTAAGAATTTTATTGAAGTGATGGATGAGTTACCTCGTTTATCTCCTTTGGATGTGTTAAGGATGGCTATTCATACTGCTATAGCTGATAACAACTATGAGGATGCTGCTCGATATGCTGCTCAGTTAGCAGAGTACGAGAATCCTAAGTTAGCTCGTGTAGAGACTAACAATGTGACAAGAACAGTAGACCTAACAGATGAGGAACTGCAAGAGATAATCTCGAAAGAAGGTCTTTAAAGATAGTCTTGAGAGAGGTTTATTAAGAGAATAGTCTTTAGTTAGACTATTCTCTTTTTTATTACTCTTTTAAAAATAATATTTAATAGATATTATTTTTCAGAAACTCCCTATTAGGTACCGACTACTGGAGTTCTTATAAAACCCAAGTATTAACACCGTTAACGAACAGGTCTCTAACCTCATACGGCTTTAACCATGCAGCGATGGTCGCTGAGTCATGGTATAGAAAGTCGATGTCAGGTAGTAGTTTCTGTACGTAGTCGATGTAGTCTGATTTAAATCCGTATAAAGTCGTCATATTAACCTTTCAGTTATGGTTTATTTACACCTCTTACATGTTTGACCCAGATTAGCTTTCCGTGAAGAAAACACTTCTGGATCCCTGTAGTAGGATCAAATACAATTCTTGTATCTAATCCTATCTTCACCTTGATACGCTTTATGAGCGCATCATAGATTTCTTTTGCTGGTTCGTTTGGCTTCTTGTTTAGTGATAATGTCATTTAGTTCTTTATCTTTATCTTTGTTACGACTGTCTTCTATTTCTAGACTACGCTTTTCTTGGACTGTTATATAGTAGATTTTAAATACTATCATAACAGCGAGGAAGATGAGAATCATATAGTACCATTCCATTAGATACGCTCCATAGAGTCAGGATTACCATGTTCATCGAACAGGATTCTTATGTTATGTACAGCAAAGTCACTATCATCTACATAGGGAAATCCTGTAGAATGGTCGTAGGATACACATAACGTAACTGACGCTTCACCTAGTCTGAATACGTAGTCTTCATTAGAGATCCTTATTATATCATCAGGCTCGCTATAGGGTATCACTGGAGACCAACTAACGAAGGGTGCTTTAGAGAACTCTATAGCTCTTCCTTTGAGATATGCTTTAGCAATGTTGATATCAAATCCTCTTGTACCGAAGTCTTTAAGATGTGCCATGTATTTCCTTTGTTAAATTATTATATGTTTTTGTTGCGTGGTAAGAAAAAGATAAGCTCTTCAAGTTCATCATCATAGACAATTTTGTTGTGGTACAGTGCTATGTGATTCTTGAGTGGGCTGTCTTCTGGGAGTTCATCGTAGATTTTTCTTACTGCTTGGAGTATCATGTTTACTGCGATTAGACTATTTGATTCTGACATATGATTTCCTTTGTTAAAGTGTCATGAGTTTGTCGTGAGTTTGTCACGAAAGAGTGTCGTAAGAGAGTGTCTGGTGGGAATGTAACCTTTGGCTTACAGACCCCCCTCAAAACACTCTTTACGACCCTATCTCTCGCTTGTTCCTGAGCTAACCTCTCCTAAGATTAGTCTTCAGGTAACATATCAGCCCATTAGTTTGTCATCTAGTAGGCGTCGTTGGTAGGTAGTGATAGGGGTACCCATGTGATGGTACCTTTTTGTCACCTTAAGTGATCCTTGCATCTGCCTTTGCTTCCTCTTCTGCCAGATACTTGTGTTCTGCTTCTGCATAGCGTTTAAATCGGGTGAGTTCATAAAGAGAATTCCTTAAGAATGTTACTGTTTCTGTTAATTCGTCTACAATATCCGAGTTTAGGACTATCTCTTGATAGCCTTCTATGGTAGATATGAGTCTTTTAAGCTCATCTTGTGTCATCTCTAAGTTAAACTGTGTTCTGTGTTTGTTTAGTATCATCCTAGCCTCACTACTTGGTCGTATGTGGCTGTGTATTCTACCATTACACCGTCTAGAGAGACTGTTGTGCAGAGGTTCTCTAAGGCTTGCTTGCTTGTGGCATATGCAAAGCCTATGACTTGTGTTTCTGTGTTTAATGATAGAATCATTTTACACCCGAATTCCTCTAGTGCTTCTTCTATCTCGTCAAAGGTAGATAAGCTAAAGGACTCTGGTGTCAGAGGGTTTAATAGCAGGTATCTAGTCATTGTTTCTCCTTGAATATGACTGTTGTGTATAGCGGGATTGCCATACCCATAGACCTCTCGTTAAAAAGGTCTACAGGTAAGGTTAACTTAGCCTACAATGATAACATTATAGAACCATACGTTAGGATCGTTACCACCAGCAGCAACAAAGACTACCTCAGTACCTGTGTTATAGGCAGCTTGGAGGTCAGATGTTAACTGCTTCAAGAGTTTGTCATCACTGAAACGATCAATACGACATTGACGCTTACGACCATCAGAACCAGTGGCTTCAATAGTACGAATGTCAGCATTGTATGCAAGCACCTCAATGATAACAGGAACAGACTCACGATCACGACCAAATGGATTGTTCGTAGAGAATGAGACTTGAGCACGTGGCTCAACTTTAAAGGAAGGAACGAATTTAGCCATGTGTATCTCCTTAGAAATGGCGTTGATGAATGTCTTGGTACATACCCCAAGTGGTCTCTCCGTTATCTACCCGAGAAGAGCAATGATTACTTTAGATTGAAGAACGCTAAGGTCTCTTCAAACGCTTGTTCTTCGGCTAATACTCTCGGCATATTAGCTTCGTACTCTTTGATACCAGCACGTTCCTCGAAAAACTCTCTTTGGACTTCATTGAAGTCTTCTAGCCTAACTTGTTGCATATGATTTCCTCTGCTTCAAATAATGCTATTGCTAACTGTGAACAAGCCATGACTCCACATAGGAATATTGCTACTCCTAGTATCAAGTCACAGTTGCCACCCTCAATCTCACCAAGTGTGTACACTAGTGAGAATGACCATATTGATCCGAAGATCAAGTGTTTGATTATGTTCATTTGATTCCCTTTAGATATGAACAACACAGCAAGAGCGCTGTCCATTGAGGTCTAATAGACCCCAACAGACAAAAAACTTAATAATTTTTAGGTTGAGTAGCTACTAAGAACAGGTCACGTAATGACAAGTCATTAGCGTAAGCAGTACAACCGTGAAACGTAGTCATCCAGAACCCACACACAGGTGAGTGAGACAACATGTAACCACGACGTAAACAAACAAACAAGAGAACAGAACGCATGATAATCTCCTTAGTACATGCAACACAGCAAGAGCGCTGTCCAAAGGCCAAAGCCTTCAGGCAAGGTTCTTAACCAGTAATGAGTGCAACATACTCAGAGTAGGGGTCAGACACAGGGCAATAGTCAGCCCAAACACGGTAGTCGTTAGCAGGATCAGAGGCATTGCGCCAGACAGCATACGCCTCAGCAAGAGACGAATCAACAAAGGCAGCAACAAACACCTCAGCACCAGAGGCAGAGACAGCAAAGACCTCGTAACCAACAGAGTTAGCAAGAGAAGAAGGAACAGACATAGCAGACTCCAAAAGCGCAAACAAAGGAAGCCAGCAGCACCAGCGCCACAGCGCAGCTGACAGGAGCGACACCACACAGGCAACGAACACGACACAGGGGGGTCACGAACGACAACAGGGGGTAATCAGCAAACCTATGATTCTTTTTCACACACAAAGAAACCTTACCCATAGACTTTTCCTACCAGACTTTCCCCCAGACATAATCCAAAATATTACATTTTAAAATATTAAACATAGTATTACTAGTCGGTTCCTATTAGGAAAAAACATTTAAGAGAAAATAATGGACACAAAAATTAGTAACGCACAGAGGCTGGAAGCGTTAAGAGAACTTAAGCGTAGAGAAAAAGAAAAAGAATACTCAAGTGACTTTGAGACATTTGCTCGAGAACAGATCTTAATTCTTCCCAAAGACTCCCGAGAGGGGTTTAAACCTTTTGTTTTCAATGAAGCCCAACATATTGTGAATGATGCTATTGAGGCTCAGTTAAAAGAGACTGGTAAAGTCCGGGTTATCATTCTTAAAGCCCGTCAAATGGGTTTATCTACGTATTCTGCTTCAAGGGTATTCTGGAAGAGTTACTTTAACAAGTACAATAAGTCTGTAGTTATGGCGCATGATAGTGCTACCTCAGACGCTCTCTTCACAATGTCAAGAAATATTATTGCGAATATGCCTGAGCAGTTCAGACCTGAACTTAAGAAGTCTAACGCAAAAGAGATTATGTTTGAGCATAACGACTCAGGATACAGGCTGTATACGGCTGGTTCTCCAGAAGCGGGTAGGGGTATTACTCCAACAATAGCTCATTTGTCAGAAGTAGCTTTTTGGTTACATGATGAAAAGATTCTTGCTGGACTCTTTCAAGGAATCTCTCAGGCAGATGGCACCGAGGTTATTCTCGAGAGTACAGCTAACGGTGTAGGAAATAGTTTTCACAGACTTTGGAAGGGAGCAGTAGATGGTTCTAATGAATATATCCCTATCTTTGTTCCTTGGTTTCTTATGTCTGAGTATAGGCGTAAGGCTCCTCCTAGTTTTGAAAGAACGGATGAAGAAGAAGTTCTTGTTACCCGATTTAAGTTGGATGATGATCAACTGTATTGGAGAAGGCTTAAGATTGCCGAGGGTGGTCTAGATAAGTTTAAACAAGAGTACCCCGCGACTCCTGAAGAAGCATTTATTGTTTCAGGGTCTAATGTATTTAACATAGAGAAGCTCTCAGCTTTAATTCCTCAACCCATCCTAGCTCAAAGAGAATTTAACTTTGAGAGTCAAATGATGGAGGATGTGAGGAATGGTTCTATAGAGATCTTTAAGTATCCTACCTTTGAGGATGCCTTTGCGATAGGTGCTGACGTAAGTCTGGGTGTAGGTAAAGACCACTCTGCAGCTATTGTTATAAATAAAAATAGAGAAATTTGTGCAGTATACAGAAACAATCATATTGATCCCTCTAAGTTTGGTGATCTTTTGTTTTATCTCGGTCGCTATTACAACAATGCTCTCCTAGCTGTAGAGTCAAACTCGATGGGTATAGCTACATTAAATAGACTAATCCAAATGGGTTATGTTAATATGTACTATCAGACTAAGATGGCTAACGTCTCTAAAGAAGAAGGTAGCCGTATAGGTTGGAGAACAACAACGTCCTCTAAGCCAGCCATTATTGGATTTTTAAAGAATGCCATTGAACAAGAAGAAATATGGATCCCCTCAAGGATAGTCATAGGGGAATTAATGAATTATATAGCGGATGACTCAGGTCGTACTAATGCTATTGTAGGTCATAATGATGATACAGTTATTGCTTTAGCTATAGCCCTAGAAGTAATAAGGACACACGGAGATAGGCTAACAACAAATAATGTTCCTTTTACACAAAAGATAGGGAACTTTCAACAATCAGAAACCACATGGATTTAAATAAAAGGAATTAACATGGCACAAATTAGACTCGGTTCAACTTATAAGAGTGACCCTTACACACTATCAGCATTAGCTTCAACAGGCGTTCCTGTTGTTATCCCTTCAAGCGGTACTATTGCCACAGCAGGTACTGTTACTTTAACTACAGCTCTTCCTACAACTTATTCTGGCGGTGCTTGGATGTACTTCCCTGCTACTGCTTTTGCTGGAACTGTTGCTGCTGGTTTATTTTGGGTAGTAATGAGTTCAACTACAGCTGGTACTGTGTATCAGACTAGTGTTGTTCCTGCTTCACCCTTTGAAGCCTTTGTTCCTACTGAGACATTAGTTGCAGTAGTAGGTAGCAATTCAGGTTATACTCAAACTACTTCTTCTGACTTAGTTATGTTACGTACTACAGTTCCAGGTGGACTAATGGGTCCATCAGGTGAAGTAAATTATCATTTGCTCTTTACTACTAATGCTACTGCTAATACTAAAACAGTTAAAGTTACTTTTGGTGGAACAGATATTCACTCTGCTAGTTTGTCTAGTAACACTTCAACTGTTATTGATAAACAAATTGTTAACCGTGGTTCAACTGCACGCCAAGTAGCTAATCCTTTAGCTGCTTTAGGTCATGGTTCATCTGCTACTGCATCTTTGTATCCAACTGTTGATACTAACAGTGACTTTGATATTGTTGTTACTAACAATTTAGGTACTGCTACTGACTTTGTTGTCTTAGAGTCTGCAAACATTATTGCTATTGAAGGATAAACATGGCTAAGCAAGGATTGTACGATAACATCCATGCTAAGAAAGAGCGCATCAAGAAAGGTTCTGGTGAGAAAATGAGAAAGCCAGGAACCAAGGGTGCGCCCTCCAGCAAAGCATTTAAAGACTCTGCTAAGACAGTTAAGAAGGGTAAGTAATGGAAAAAGATCCTAGACTAAAAAGAGCTGGGGTGTCTGGTTTTAATAAGCCAAAAAGAACTCCCAACCATCCTACTAAGAGTCACATTGTTGTGGCTAAGAGTGGAGACACCATTAAGACTATTCGCTTTGGTGCTCAAGGTGTTGTAGGTAGCCCTGATGGGTCAAAGCGGAATGAAGCCTTTAAAGCAAGACATGCAGCCAATATAGCTAAGGGACCTTTGTCTGCGGCATACTGGGCTAATAAGGTTAAATGGTAAACATATATGGCAATAGATTTAAGATTAACGGAAAAAGAAAAGAAACAAATGGGTTCTTTTGTTAAACCAACACCACAAGGTAAACTCATTAACCAAAAAGAAAAGGTTAAAGAGTTTCAGGATAACGTGAACTTGGCTATTCGTAGTCAACCACAAAAGTAAAGAATATCCCTTGTGTCCTATCCGTTGGCTACTCATGGCAGGGATGATAGTAGTAGCACTAATAACAGGTCATTGTAGACCTTTGATTGATTGAATGTACAACCCAAGAAAGGTTTACAATGAGCGATAAACAACCTATCCCGCACTTCCAGCCTGATAGATATAAAGAGCCAGTAGGCGATAATGAACTACTGGCAATGATTGAACAAGGTATTACTAACTCTGTAGGTGACTTTTTGAATAGTAGCGACTTAGCTCGTGAACGTCAGAAGGCTACTTATGAGTATGGTATGATGCCTATGTTCCACTTAGTTCCACAGGGTGTTTCTCAGATTGTTTCCTCAGACACTGTAGAAGCTATTGAGGGTTACACAGCTATCTTAGCTGAATTGATGTTTAACAACAACAGGCTAGCCCGATTTATCCCCGCTGGATCCTCCCCTAAAAATTTTCATGAGGCAAAAGTAGCCTCAGACCTAGTTAACTACTCTATATTTAAACAGAATAACGGGTGGGAAATCTTAAATACTTGGGTTAAGTCAGCTCTCCTATGGAAGAATAGTATTATTCGGTGGGAGTTTATTGAAGACTTTGACTATACTTTTGAAGAGTATGATGAGATTGAACAAGCTAACTTAGATATTCTTTTGTCTGAAGAAGACATTGAAGTGTTAGGTGAACTCAAATATAAACAAGAGTTAGACACAGATGAACAGGGTAACTCCTTTTACAAGACAATCTATGAGAATGTACGTCTACGTAGAAAGCATAATAAGACCCGTATTAACATTAAGAATGTACACCCAGAATGTTTTCGTATAACTAGAGATGCACATACTCTAGATGACGCTTCATTTGTGGGTATCCAGATTGATATGACTCGATCTGAAATCAGAAAGTTTTTCCCTGATATAGCAGAGAACATTGACTGGGATACGATTGGCGATGGTTCGTATGATTGGGCAACCAAGTATACAGAAGAACAAGCTGCTCGTAAGCGTCTTGTCGGTGAAGAGTACTGGCTAGGGGGGAATTCACGAGAGTTATTCCCGTCAGAAGCTAACAGACAGATAACAGTTATCGAGTGTTGGTTACGTGTAGATAGAGACGGAGATGGTTTGGCTGAAATGAAACACTTCATTATTGCTGGCTCAACTATTCTCTTAGAAGAAGACTGTGACTGTGTACCCTTAGCGACTCTTTGTCCTTTTGAAGTACCTCACGAATTCTTTGGTTTATCAGTTGCTGACATGATTCGTCCATCTACATTAGCTACTACAGCTATTCTACGTGGCTTTGTTGAGAACGTATATCTCACGAACTATTCTCCTAAACTAGCTGACCCTAATGTAGTAGACTTTAGTGCGCTTCAAAACATGAAGCCTAAACAGATTATTGCTACTAACGGTTCACCAATGAATGCGGTGTCTCCTTTAGCTCCTGACACTATCAGTACAGGTACAGTGCCTTTACTTGAGATATTGCAGACTCATAAAGAGCAAGCAACAGGTATGTCTAAAGCGGCTCAAGGTCTTAACGATACTCTTTATGTATCAGGTAACAGTGAAGAGAAGATGAGCAGAGCTATGTCTGCAGCTCAAGTGCGTATTCAATACATGGCACGTAGGTTTGCTGAAACAGGCTTTAAACGTTTAATTGAGGGTATCTATAAAACTCTTCGTGACAAAATGCGTGGTAAAACCATGCACTACTACGATCAGAACGATATCTTTAAGTCTATTGACCCAGGAACTTTACCTTCAAACCTTTTGTTATACATTGATGTTGATGTGGGTGAGAACTCAAATCAGAACATTGTTAAGAAGATGGCTCTGGTTGGTCAACAGTTAATCCCTGCTCTACAGTCTGCTGGAGCGGGTGGCGCAGTTAATCCTGAAGCCGCAGTACATATCGCATGTAAGACTCTTGAGGCTCTAGACTTAGACCCATTAGACTTCCTTGTTGATTACACTGATCCTAAGTTTAAAGAGAAGGCATTGGCTGATCGCAATGCACAAATTCAAGCTCAAGAGAAACAGAAACAAATGGAAGAACAAGCTAAAATGCTTGATCTAGGCCAGCGCCAAGCAACCTTAGATCTTACTAACGTACAGACTAAGAATGCAATGCAAGACAACACAAAACAACTTATGGTTGCTCTTGATAAATCATATCAAGAGTGGGGCAAGATTTATATTCAAGCCGCTAAAGAAGGTGTACAACCTCCTCCACAACCAGACATTAAACAACTCTTGTCACTCGCTAAAGGATTTATCGATGGTGACATTCATGCAGACGCTTCTCGCCCACAAGGTGGAGCGCTAATGCCGCAAGTAAACGGCCCAGCTGCTGAAATGAGTGAAACAGCTAAACAATTAGCTTAACAAACAGAGTCTTACTCTTAGGAGTAAGTTCTCTTAATACACAAAGAATATGGAAAAATACAAAGAAGGCTTTCAGAAGAGAGTAAAGCCAACAATGAACCATGATACTGGAGAATATAAGGTAGAACCATTTAGGGATGCTCAGGTAGCCCTAGTGAAAAGCCAATTCACAGTACGTGAACGCGAACAATTCTTTAACGAAGCGTATGCCGAGATCCTTGCTGATCTCTTTACAGCTTGGTTAAAGACAGAACCTCACTGTTCTAAAGAACGTGAGTTCCTATATCATACAGCTATGGCATTAGGAAGCGTAAAAGAGAAGCTAGTAGGTATCGAGCAATACGGTGCTAACATGCAATTTATCAATCAACAAAAGCAGTCCCAAGAAGAGGGCAATGAAACAAATGAGTAATTACGATAAAGCACAGGAAGTACTAATTCGATCACGAGAAGAAGTATTAAGAGAACTTGTACGAGCAGGAGAGAGTGGAGGAACAGGTCTGGCACAACGCTATGCACCTATCTTTGCTAATCTACAAAATGCTATTGAAGCAATTGATCGTATAAAGACCAGTAAAGGGAAAACAACTAATGAAATACCTTTTGCTGAAAAGATGAAAGCTGCTAAAGCAGCAAAGAAAGCCGCTCTAGTAGCAGCTTAAACGGACACAAAGGAAATAATATATGGATTTACCACATCTCTCTACCAACACCCCTGCCTCACAAGTGAGCAGTCAGGGTTTTGATGACGGAAGTGTAAGTGCAGATTTGGAAGTTAAGAGTCTTGATGACATTCTAAAAAATAGTCCAGCAGCTAAACTGCTTGGATTAAAAGAAGAATCTCTACCAACAGAAGACAACAGCGTCCCAAATCCAGATGAATCGTCGGCAGAAGAAGAACAAGCCCCAGAGAACGATGATGAGTCTGAAACTGACCTAGATGAAGAAAAAGATTCAAATGAATCTGAAGAAGGAAATGCTGATGAGGATGATACGTCTACCCAAAATTCAGAGCTACCAACTGAAGAAGATATTGATTGGGAATATCAAATACCTGTAACCGTTGACGGTAAAACAGAGTACGTGTCCCTAGAAGAAATCCGTAAGGGTTATTCTACTGATAAACATCTATCTCAAAAAGGGCGTGAATTAGGCGAACTGAAGAAACAAATCGAACAGGAACGCACTGAGAAACTACAAGAGATAGTCACATTAGGTACAGTCATTAACCAAGAGTTAACTGACGCTGAATCTAGACTATCTGCTGAGTATCATAAAATTAAAGGCGATATTGATACCGCCCGAGAAGAAGGTGATACTTATACAGCTCGAGAACTAAAAGAAAAACTGGAAGAGACTCAAGAGAAATACTGGGCAGCACGTAATAAACGTGAAGCTAATGTATCTAAAGTTTATGAACAATTAAAAGCACAACAAGTGGAACAGCAACAAGCGTTACTGAAAGCATATGAGGATAACATCACAAATGTTATTCCTGACTATTCAGAGAAAGTTGCTAAATCAATCCGTGATTTTGCTATTAAAGAAGGTTTACCTGAAGACATATTAGACGTTATTTATGACACTAATATTGTTAAGTTTATCGATGACTATCGTAGACTCAAGAATGCTAAAGATACTGGTGAAGTAAAACGTAAGGCAGCTCCCAAAGTGAAGTCAGTCCCCTCTAAGAAGGGTGTACCTCAATCACAGAAGGAACGTCAAGACGTAAATAACAACCGTACTAAAGTATTATCTGGTCAAGGATCCACACAGGATCAACTAGATTTCCTAAAACGAATTTCCTCAGTGAGCAAGAAACTATAATTTCAAATCTCACTATTAAGGATTTTTAAAATGGCAATTCAAACATTTGCAACAGGCGGTCCTAAAGCCGCAGCCCGTAGCTCATCTGCTACTGGTAATGCTACTAACGCGGGTGAACGCGAAGACTTAGCAAACTTCATCTCGATGATCTCTCGTGATGAAACACCTTTTATGTCGTCTATCGGCAAAACAAAAGCAACAGCAGTTTTCCATGAGTGGCAAACTGACGAGTTGGCTCCTCCAGCATCTACACCAGTAGCTGAAGGCATCTCTTACGCTACTCAAGCTGCAGCTCAGGCTACAGAACCTTTCCGTACTCGTTTGGGTAACTACACACAGATTAACAGCAAGTCTGTTACTGTGACTGGTACTAAACGTGCTGTTGATCAAGCTGGCGTCGCTGACGAATACGCTTATCAACTTAAGAAGCGTGGTACTGAACTACGTCGTGACGTTGAGTTTGACTTGGTTAACAGTTGGAACAGCTCTAACGGTTCTGGTACACGTACCTTTGGTGGTTATCAAGCATGGGTAAACTACACTGCTGCTACAACTACTCCAGCTACTGCACTGAACGTACTGACTACTGCTGCTGAGTACACTGCACCTACTAATCCAGGTGGTGGTGTTGCTGGTACATTTACTACTGTTACAGCTTCTGACAAAAACAGTTTGCAGTTGTCACACGTTGACACTGTTATGCAAGCTATTTATGAGAACGGTGGTAAAGCCACTAAACTCATGTTGTCTCCTGCTAACCGTCGTGTGTTCTCTGCTAAGGCTCAGTCTGCTGGCTCTAGCTCAAGCAATGCTGGTGATGGTAACGTCCGTCGTAACATTGATGCTGATGGAAAACTCCGTCAGTCAGTTGAGATCTACATGAGTGACTTCGGTGACATCATGGTTGTTCCTAACTATGTTATGGGCATTTCTAATACAGCAGTTTCTGGCTTGAATGAGACAGCTAACTTCTCTGCTTTCTTGTATGACCCAATGTGGTTTAGTTACGCTTCTTTGCGTCCCTTGCAAGAAGTTGACCTTGGTCAATTAGGTGACTCAATCATCGGTCAAATCGTTGAAGAAGGTACTTTGGAGTGTCGCAACCCCAAAGGTGCTGGCTTAATTTTCGGTTTGTCTGGCGCTTAATAACCAGTAAAAGGGAGAGGAGAAATCCTTTCCCTTTTTATTTCACAAGGAATATACATGGAATTTTTAAGAATTACTGCAACAGACGGTACTCGCCAATATATCCCTGACAATTATGTTGTTAACATTGCTACCACAGCAGATAGTGCGGACGCTGGTTCAGACTATCGTGCGCCAAACGTAACTCGTGGTCGTATTAGTCAGGTTAAATATTATGATGGTGCAAACACTACTGCTGGTGCGTTAGTAGTAACATCCGTCAGCGCATATGCGGCTGGTGGTATATTATATGAATATGGTTGTTTTACAGTTGACGGGGCTTTCCTCGTAGCTCTAAAGAACTAAATTTAAAGGGACACAATGGGGTTTTTATCACAAGATGGAAATAAAAATAGTTTTGTAGTTAAGACTGACGACAAAGATTTCCAACTAGAACAAAACGTAGCGGCATACAAAGATTATGCAGCACAACAACGAGAGCTTGATTCAATTTCTGCTAATGGCAGAACATATCGCTCATTCGCTATTATACCTGATATCGTTGCTATCGATATCTTGACAAAACACGGGTTAGATGTACATTCACCCGACTTTATGGGCGATCCACTCAATCTAAGAAAATTAAAACAAGTTATTGATTTGGATTACCCATTGCTAAAGACAAGTAATATTCGAGCCTTATAAGGAGAACTACATATGGCAACACCTCGATTCGACGCTATCGTCGCTAAAGTAAGAGACTGGTCTAATAAACCAGAAGTACAAACTATTCCCGACAGCGTTATTCAAGATTGCCTATCTTACTCTGCTGATGAATGTTATCGTCAATTAAGAATACCTCCGCTAGAATCAGTAATAGAGTATACAGTTACTTCAGCTGATAATATAGGAGAAAATAGTTTAGGTTTGCCTTATGGTAATGCTTATACTTCTTTTGATATGCCTGAAGACTTAACTCAATTTATTTTTTTAAGAACTATTGCTCAAGCAAATACAGGCACATCATACTCAACATACCCGTCTAACGTAAGTAAAGTGTTTAATGAAATCACTGACAAGCGTACCTTCTTTGACCTTTATGGTGAGAAGTACTCAGTATATAACTGGATGTGGATGGACAATAAAATATATGTTCATCCTCAATTAGCTGTAGGTGCTCAACTGCAGATTCATTACTATCGTAGGTTACCAGCATTAAACGCTCTTTATAGCGTAATACCTGTTAACTATGTTATTGGTCTTTCTGATGCTAACCAGCCTTACCTTACATTAGTAACGTCTGCTGGAACTAATTTGTACTTTTCTACTTCAGCAGGTGTAACAAAATGTTTTGCTACGTCTACAGAGGCAGCAGCATATAACGCAACAGTAACAACTAAAATGTACACTGGTAATGAAGTATCTAACTGGTTAAGAGACAACAATGAACGTTTAGTACTATGGGGTGCGCTTAAAGAATTAGGTGCATACCTCTTTGATCAATCAATGGAACAACGCTACGAAAAACGTTTTGCTGAAACAATATTCTCTTTAAATAAAGAAGAGAAAATGCGTCGCGCACTTGGTGGTAATACACAAATTAATTTTAATACTGCTGGTACTATTTAAGGGGATATAATGGCATATACACAAACCCCAGGAATGACTGGGAGTCTTGCGGCTGGGGGTGAATACGATAACTTAGATACTGTTGATTCGATAAGTTACTCTAATCTTTCTGCTGAATCTGCTGCGGCTGCTGCTGTTAGTGCTGCGGCTGCTTTAACATCTCAAACCGCTGCTGCTACAAGTGCTACAAATGCTTCTACTAGTGCTTCAAATGCTTCAACTAGAGCTACTAGTGCTTCTGCATCAGCAACATCTGCTTCAAATAGTGCAACATCAGCTACAGCATCTGCTTCAACAGCAACTACTCAAGCTGGTATAGCCACTACACAAGCGTCTAATGCAACCACTAATGCTTCAAGTGCCTCAACTTCTGCAACTAATGCAGCATCAAGCGCATCATCGGCATCAACATCTGCAACTAACGCTTCTAATAGTTCTTCTTCAGCTTCTACTTCAGCAACGTCTGCAAGTAACTCTGCTTCAATTGCAACTACACAAGCAACTAGTGCAACTAATAGCGCAACATCTGCGGGTACATCTGCCTCAACAGCAACTACTCAAGCATCTAACGCTGCTACTTCAGCTACTGCTGCACAAACTGCTAATACAGCTGCTGGTATAGCTAGAGCAGGTGCTGAAGCTGCTCGTGACGCTACATATGCAACTTACGATAATTTTGATGATCGTTATTTAGGTGAAAAGACATCTAATCCTACAGTAAACAATGATGGTGATCCTATAATTACAGGTGCTCTTTATTTTAACAGTATTTTTAATTTAATGCGAGTTTACACAGGTACTACTTGGATGGATATTACCAGCGGCGGTGGTGGCACAGTTACTTCTGTTGGCTTGTCAGCACCTAGTTTTTTGACGGTCAGCGGTAGTCCTGTTAATTATTCTGGAACACTTGCTTTAAGTTATTCTGGTACTCCGCTTCCTGTAGCTAACGGGGGGACAGGAGCTACTACTGCTTCAGGTGCTCGTAGTAACTTAGGTCTAGTAATTGGTACTGATGTGCTAGCCCCTAACGGTAGTGCCGCTAGTCTTACAAGCTTTCCTACGTTCAATCAAAATACTACGGGTACTGCTGCTAACGTGACAGGCACAGTAGCGGTAGCAAACGGAGGCACAGGCGTAACTGCATCAAACGGTGCTAATTCGGTTGTTTTGCGTGATGCCAACAACAACATTACCGCAAACGCTTACCTCAATGGATTTACAAATGTTGCGGCATCAGGGTCCACAATCACGCTAACTGTTGCGTCAACCCCTGTTTATTACGTTACAGGGTCAGGCGGTCAGGTCATTCAATTGCCTAACGCTACCACTTTGTCAAACGGAACCATTTTTTCGTTTAACAACAATCAGTCTAGTGGCGCAATCACGGTTAACAACAACTCAGGAACTTTGATTGTTTCTGTGCCATCAGGCGCTTATGTAACGGTTGTTTTGTTGTTAAACTCAACTGCCGCTGGCTCATGGGATAGACACGACCAAACCCCTGCAAACGTATCTTGGTCAACCAACACGTTTGATTATTCTGGTTCTATTACAAATGCCACATGGAATGGTGTAGCTGTTGCGCTTAGTCGAGGCGGTACAGGAGCATCTACTGCGTCAGGTGCTAGAACAAACCTTGGCTTGGTAATTGGCACTGATGTACTTGCTCCTAATGGCAGCGCAGCATCCCTTACAAGTTTCCCTACGTTTAATCAAAACACAACAGGTACAGCAGCTAACGTAACAGGAACTGTTGCGATTGCCAATGGCGGCACAAATTTAACAACTTACGCAACAGGAGATATTCTTTACGCTTCTGCTGCTAACACATTATCTAAGTTAAATGCTGGTACAAACGGATATGTTTTAACGCTTGCATCTGGTGTTCCAACTTGGGCCGCTAGTTCAGGTGGTGGTGGCACAACCACAAACTCACTAACCATAGGAACTGGCTTATCTGGAAGCAGTTTTAATGGCTCTTCGGCAGTTACAATTGCACTAAATAACACGGCAGTAACCGCAGGTTCTTATACTAGCGCAAACATTATTGTTGACCAACAGGGAAGAATTACTGCGGCGTCAAATGGTTCTGGTGGAGGTGGTTCTAGCGGCGCAGGAAATGCTTACGGCTGGTTTATCAGTTAATAAGGAAAATACATGTTAATTCTTGATACAACAAACAAAACAATTACAGCAGTAATGTCTGCTGCGCCAGCAACTACTCAACCAAACTATGTAGTAGCTTGGGCTGATAACAACGGTACAACTTTTACCGAAGGCTCATCTGATGGTCTATTAAACGGAATAACGGCTGCAACAATAGTGTCTTCGCCAGCAGCTTCTACTCGTAGAACAATTAAATCTATTTACATTCAAAACACAGATACAGCAACTGTAACAATAACTATTGGATTTTTTAACGGAACCTCTACAAGAACTATTGCAAAAGTTACTTTAAGTCCCAATGACACATGGACAACTGAAGGAACATTTGATTCAACAGGACAAGTTAAATATGTTGTTGGGACATCTGGGATAACTACTGCGGCATTGTCTGCTGGTACTGGCTTATCTGGCGGTCCTTTTAACGGCTCTACAGCAACAACACTTGCATTAGCAAATACTGCTGTTACCCCAGGTTCGTACACAAACGCAAACGTAACTGTTGACCAGCAAGGCCGCATTACATTAGCATCAAATGGTACTGGAGGTAGCGGTACTGTTACTTCTGTTGCGTTATCAGCTCCTAGTTTTTTATCCGTTAGCGGAAGTCCTGTCACTACATCTGGGACACTTGCCCTAAGTTATTCTGGTACAGCTCTTCCTGTTGCTAACGGCGGTACGGGACAAACAACAGCGTCAGCAGCATTTAATGCCATATCTCCAATTACATCAACTGGTGATTTGATAATTGGTAATGGAACTAATACCGCAACAAGATTAGGAATTGGCACAAACGGCTATGTGCTAACCTCTAATGGAACTACTGCTACTTGGGCGGCTGGTGGTAGCGGTGGTGGTAGTGGTACAACTACAAACGCTTTGACCATTGGCACTGGTTTATCTGGAACAAGTTTTAACGGTTCTTCCGCAGTAACTATTGCAATAGATAGCACAATTGCTACGTTATCAGGCACACAAACCTTAACAAACAAACGTGTCAACCCAAGAGTCAGTACAACTACATCTTCTGCAACAGCAGTAACGCCAGACATTAGTGCGTACGACCAATACAACTGGACTGCACAAGCGGCGGCTTTGACCATTAGTGCGCCAACAGGAACTCCTGTAGACGGTAATAAACTAATTTTTAGAATTCTTGATAACGGAACAGCGAGAGCTTTAGATTTAACTGCTTACACGGCTGTTGGCGTAACACTTCCCACAACAACTACAGCAAACAAAACAACTTATGTTGGTGTCGTTTATAACGCTTATGGCGCTAGTGGCACTGGTCGTTGGGATGCAATTGCTGTAACTACACAGGCTTAATATGGTAAAAATTGATTTTTCTTTTGAATCTGAACACGGCACTTTTGCAGACGCTATTGTTTTGCCAAATGACCACACATTCACGGATACTGAAATTGAAACAATAAAACAAGAGCGTTTAAATAATTGGATTGTCGCAGTAACTGCGCTTCCGTCTGATATCATTGATGTTGAAGTAACTGACGTTACTCCAATTAAGGAATAAATATGGCTGATAGATATTGGGTTGGTGGATCAGGTACTTGGGGTTCAACACAAACAACCAAATGGTCTGCTGCTTCTGGCGTATCTTTTACTGGTAGCCGCACTGGTTTTAGTTTAACTACCACTGGTAGTCCTGCACTTGCTGTGGGCATGACTTTATTTAACAGCGGAGGCACTGCTAGTGGAACAATTACTGCCGTCAATGGTGCTAATTTGTTTACCACAAGCACAAACACTACACTTTCATCTCAAAACATGAGCGCCGCCACCATTGGCGCATCTGTACCAACCGCTTCAGATAACGTATTTTTTGATGCCAATTCAAACTTGGGAACAACATCGTTTACCATTACTATGGCAAACACGCCAAGGGTCTGCAATAATTTAACAATTAGTGGCCTTGACGGAACTATGACGCTTGCTGGCACAAGCATTGGCTTAACAGTATCAGGTAGTCTTTCATTTCCAGCTACGAGCTTTACTAAAACTTACACAGGTTTAACCACATTTAACGCCACATCAACTGGAAAAACCATAACTCCTAACGGAAAAACATTTGCTAACGGCGTTACATTTGATGGCGTTGGTGGTGCTTGGACATTAGGCAGTGCTTTAGATTGCACAACAAGCACAATTACATTGAATAACGGAACATTTGACACTGGAGGTTATGCTGTAACCGCTGGCGCTTTGGTTTCTGATAATAATGCTAGTGGACGAACACTAAATTTAAATAGTTCAACTGTTACATTAACCAATTCTAGTTCCCCACTTGATTTACGTAACGGCCCTAAACCCACATTAAATGCGGGAACTTCCACAATAAATTTGCAAAACATTATTGGTAGTTTTAACCCGGCATATGCTTATACGTATTACAATTTAACTTTAAATGGCACAGGTATAACTTCTATAAATTTTGGTGCGTCAAATAATACATTTAACACATTATATCTTAATAATGCCTATTATTTAAACAATATATATTTTGGCGCAAATACAGTAATAAATACTTTAACAGCAAATAAGTTTTATAATGGTGTTGAAATATTTACTTTTTATGGAAACGCAACCATCAATACATTAAATGTTAACGGCGATTTTAATAATAATGGTGGCGCTCGCATAATGTTTGCTTCTAATTCCATTGGAACTCAGCGGTCAATAGCAGTAACAAGCATTTCAACTTTAAGCAGTGTTGATTTTAGGGATATTGCCATAACGGGAATTACAGCATCTGGACTAAGATTAGGAGACTGTGGGGGAAATAGCGGCATTACTTTTGATAGTCCAAAAACTGTTTATTATGCTGGCACTGATTACTCACAAGGTTGGGGTGGCTTTGATGCATGGGCTAGTTCAATTGGTGGTACACCAAGTTACATTTATTTTCCTCTTGCGCAAGATACCGCTGTATTCCCCGCAACATACCCCGCATCTGGTACAGCAATAGCCATGAATTACAACTACAACATTGGTACAGTAGATATGTCTGCCAGAACAACAGACACTATTGTTTTAAACACTGAAAATACTACGCCGACAGTTTATGGTGATTGGACTAACGGTACTGGCACAACCTTTAGTGGTTTTTCAAACGGAATAATTTTTGCCGGTCGAAAAACCCAAACTTTGACAACCCTTGGAATACGTTTTCGCGGCAGTGTTGAGGTAAACAAACCAAACAATATTTTGCGTATTGTTGGTAACACGGGGGCGACGGGGTCGACAAGTAAGACGTATTTATATCAAGGCACGTTAGATTTAAATGGTTATATTTGGGAATCTAATGAATTTTATGCCAACGGAACGACACCAAATTTAACTTTCAATGGAGGCACATTACTGTTTAATTCAATTTTTGAAAATGGTTCTGGTACTAGTTTTACTACAACTCAAGGATCTGCCGCAGGAAAAATTGTAATAGGCAATCTTCTTGGTTATCCAACTTTTACTGGTGGAGGAGCTACATATAACTGCACATTGGAAATTGCTTATACAGGTCCCACGTCGATAAATGGCTCAAACACGTTTACAAATATTACCAATAGTGTAACTCCTTGTAGTCTTTATTTTGAGTACAATACAACCAATACATTTCTAAACTGGAACGTAAACGGAACTGCTGGAAACTCAGTAACTCTGGACTCATCCGACGGATCCGCTAGTTTTTCTCTTTCAAAAGCAAGCGGAATTGTAAGTTCAGATTACTTAAATATTTATCGTTCAGATGCTATTGGAGGTGCTACATGGTACGCAGGAACTCACTCAATAAAAGATAGCGCTACCTCAGGATGGATACTTACTGCGCCGTCTAGCGCAACGGCAACAGGCAACTTCTTGGTGTTTTTCTAACATTGATTACACATGACTATAGAAAGAACACACCATGAGCTATACACCACTACGCACACCATTTTTGAACATGAGCTTCACGGTTGAGGCTTATTAAACAGGATATATTAAATGACAACAATAATTGATGCAACGGAAGCACGTATTTCTTCTCACGAAGAAGTTTGTGCTTTACGCTATGAGATGATTAATGCTCGGCTTAAACGCTTAGAGAGTATTCTAGTTACGGTATGTGGCGTACTATTAACTAGCATGGGTGGAATTATCTTTACTTTTTTAAGCCATGGTAAGTAGTGTTTTAATTGGTAGCGTGGTAGAGCTTGGAACAAAGCTCCTTGACCGCATTATACCTGATCCTGTTCAAAAGGCTCAGGCACAGCTTGAATTAATTAAGCTACAACAGTCTGGTGAATTAGCTAACATGACTGCTCAGACAGATATTAATAAAGTTGAGGCTGCAAACGCTTCAATCTTTGTTTCTGGTTGGCGACCCTTTATTGGATGGGTATGTGGCTTGGCACTAGCATATCAGTACCTTGTACGCCCCTTTGTAACTGCTTTTTTACCTGAGTATACATTCCCCGGATTAGACAATAACCTTTGGGAACTTATGATGGGTATGTTAGGCTTAGGTGGTTTACGTAGCTTTGAAAAGTTTAAAGGCGTAACTAAATGACCTATACTCTGTCACAAAAATCTTTAGATAAGCTTAAAGGTGTTGATGACAAACTAATTAGAGTCGTTAAACGAGCTATTAAACTTACTACAGCAGACTTTACAGTTCTTGAAGGACTCCGTTCAAAGGAACGTCAACAAGAATTGTATGATGCTGGTAAAAGTCAAACACTAAACTCTAAGCACTTAGTTGGTTGTGCTGTAGACTTAGGTGTTTTGAAAGATGGTAAGATATCTTGGGATAAAGAAGACTATATTAAACTGGCAGTAGTTGTTAAACAAGCCGCCAATGAACTCAATGTTAACATCAGATGGGGTGGGGACTTTAAATCGTTCTTTGATGGTCCTCACTTTGAGTTAATATAACTTAATCGGTACCTAATAGGAAACACTTTGAAAAGAAACCAACGTAAGAAAACAAACGAGTTGACAAAATCTCCTCGTGTTTGCCATATCCAACCTAAAACAAAGAATCAAGGACTTTTGTTAGATGCTATTGAATTCTTTCCTATAACAGTTACGCTAGGCGCTGCTGGAGTAGGCAAGACATACTGTGCAGCCTCAAAGATTGCACAGTTATTCCAATCAGGTAACTATGATTATATTATTCTTACAAGAAGTAATGTCCCTACAGGACGATCACTAGGATTTTTTCCTGGTGATATTAAAGATAAATTATCACCGTGGTTATTACCGATGATTACAGTGTTACAAAAACAATTAACCCAGACTAAGTACGAATACTTACTTAATAAAGATGCTATCCAGTATCAACCTATTGAAACTATCAGAGGACGATCATTTGAGAATTCCCTTATCTTAGTTGATGAGGTACAAAACATTACTATTGAAGAACTTAAAGCTATTACTACTCGCCTAGGTGAGAACAGTAAGATGGTTCTTATGGGTGATGCATCTCAGTCAGACATTAATAACGGTAAAGATATTCTTAAGTTTTGCAAGATGTGTGAGAACGCAGGTATCGAGATACCTATTGTAAGGTTTACAGTAGATGATATCGTAAGGTCAGATATTGTAGGTGACTTAGTTAGAATGTTTATTAAAGAAAAGATCTAAAGGAATATTATGGCAATACCAGTAGAACAATTAGGTAAAGGCGGTTTAAACGCTGATCTTCCACCTATGATTGTACCTCCGAATACGTTTACGGATTTATTAAACGTGCGATTTGATGATGATAGCGTACAAACTACTACTGGTGAAACCACTCATAGGGTAGTAAGTATTACTCCTGATTATGGCATTCATTGGAGAAGGCCAGATCAAGGATACAATATTTTTGCTAAGAATGGCAATATTGTTCGTGTAGATGCGGCAGGTAGTAGCTCATCAATGTTTTCTAGTGCTGATTCAGTATACACAAACAGTGATTGGCAAGGTACTTTATTTAACGGAGGTTATGCAATTGTTCTTAATAACGGTACTTCTACCCCTTTATATTGTTTATATGGAAGCACTACCGCTGGTTCTTCTTTTCAACCTTTACCCGGATGGAATTATGTTTCAGGGCTTACGGTCACAGCCAAAGTAGTTAGATCACTTAACTATTCTTTAGTAGCAGCTAACTTAACATTAACTCAAAGTGGTACAACTACTTATGCACCTTCTACTATTAGAGTGTCAGTGCAAGCAAACACAGGTAGTATCCCAACTATATGGCAACCCGGAGTAACAACAGATACTGCTGATGAATTTGAATTAAATTCTACTTCTCCTATCTTGGATATGGCTGAGTTAAGAGGTAATATGTTTGTATATTCTTCTGATTCAATTAGTATTTTAACTATTGGTACTGTAACTCGTGTATCTCCTTATAGCAAATCATATGGTATTTTAAGTACAGATTGTGTTATCGAATTTGATGGTAAACATTTTGTAGTTGATCGTAATGATATTTATGTTCACAACGGTTCTGGTGCTATTGAATCATTAGCTGACTTTAGGGTTAAAAAATATTTCTTTAATAATCTTAATAAAAATGTTGTTAATAAAGTACATTTAGTTAAAAATTCTTTTTATAAAGAAATTTGGATTAATTATCCTAAAGGTTCTTCTACTGTTTGTAATGAAGCTTTAGTATATAATTATAAAAATAATACATGGTCTAAAAGAGTATTACCCTCAATAACTTACACATTTACTGGCCCTTCAAATATATCTAATGCTTTTCAGTATGCTAATGAAGTGGTTTATATGACAACTAATTCTACACAAACACTAGTTACTGATAGTAATTATCTAATGTGGGATGGTTCTGCATTAGCCTCATATACTTCTTATATTGAGAAAAAGAAACTTAATACTGGTGATGTTACTGGTAGTTCTTTTATTAATTCTATATATCCTATTTTTGATAAAGTGCCTAATGATGCATCTATTACTATTCGTGTAGTAGGCCAGAACAATTATATCGATGATGTTGATTTGTCAACAGATGATCCTGATTTAAAAGATACATTTACTTTTTTACCTAACAACCAAAAATCACAAGGCTACAAAGTAGACCCACGAGTTAATGGTCGTATTATTAATTATAGAATTTCTTCAACAGGCCCTTGGCGTATGGGTATGATGTCACTTGATGCTAAAGCTGCAGACAGGAGATAAATTATGATGAACCCACCTATTACAGGTATTTCTGAATTAGATGCGTACTTATATAATCTTCATGTTAATGGTTATGATAATACAAATTCAGGTTATTCTTCTGATATTGCTACTGGTCAAATCAAAGATTCAAAAGGTAATGTAGTAGGATACCTCTATGAGTTTATTCATGTTAAATATGCTGATGATAATATAGGTACTGGGTTATCTGATACTCAAACTGGAAAGTATTATTACGGTATTAATAACAGTACATCCTCTACGGAATCAACTAATCCAGCAGACTACACTTGGTACTTTGTAACTTCTGGTTTTGGTACTCTTAAAACTTTGTATTATCGAATATTAGGCGGTAGACAAATTAAATTTGATGTAAACAATAATCCTATTGATTATCATTGGTTACCTGCCCCTACTACAGCTATTGATTTAGATATTATAGTACCCCCTCAGAGTATTACTGGTTCAGAAATTTTAAATGCTACACTAAGTGCAAACAAATTAAATGTTGCAGCATTAGATCAATCTACAGGTGCGCTTGTAACTAATGCGGTATCAGCTGAAACAATTGCAGCCAATGCAGTTACTGAATTAAAGCTTGCTACTGGTGCTGTTACAGGAACTAAAATTGCAGCAGAAACTATTACTGGTAACAACATTGCAGCATTAACTATTGGTGCAGGGCAGATTGCTGCTAGCGCTATTACAACTGTTAAACTTGCTGCTGGTGCTGTTACTGCTAACTTAATTAGTAGTGGAGAAATTCAAGCAGGAACTACTATTACTGTTGGTGGAACAGGCACTTTAGCTCCTGTAGTTATTAACAGCAATGGTGAAATTATTTCTAATAATAGTTCTACTGGTGATAAAGCTAGATTGTTTTATGGTAACGTAGAGATTTATAAAAATGTACCTTCTGTAGGTTCTGTTCTTTATAAAGCTCTTTCTCGTGCTGAATTTGGTTCTGCAACAAATAACACTATAGTAACTATTCCGGGTTACTTTAAAACTCAACCTAAAGTACTTGTATCACCCGCTGATTTAAAATTGTATGACAATACTTATTCTAGTCAAAGTCAGTCTATTCAATGTTCAGCTAATAGCATTACTGAAACTTCTTCGGGGTCTATGGTATGGAGATTTACACCAGTAGCTACTTTAAGCTTAGCTGCTAATACAGGTCAAGTGGTAACTAACGAATCTTCTGGTAGTATTTCAGGATCATTTACAAGTATTAGTAGGACAACTCCTGCTAACGCTACCTCTGTAACTCTTAATGCTACCTTGCAATCTTACAGAAGTACTGGTGCTGGAGGTAATTTTTACTATAGAACTGTTCGATGGAAAGGCCAATATTTTAGTGGTGGTGTGTGGGTTGATACAGCAACAACAGCTACTAATTTAGGGGCTAATGCTTCAGGGTCTTCAACAACAAGTATTACTATTACTTTTCCTTCAGCAGGTACTTGGACATTTAGGATGTTTGCTGAAGCTGTTGACACTGGCGGTACATTCAGTGCAGGTACTGTTTATGAATATCTTGATGATAACGTGTCTCGTACAGGTACTGTTAGTGCTATTGCTCAAATTTATACTGGTTCTCCTAATCCTAGTACTGCAACTTTAAATTATTCACCTACATATACAGTTCCAACTGGTTGGGAAGTTACTAGTTCAAATTATACTTACAATTACGCTTATAATTTGTTTAAAACAGGTAGCGGAATTACAACTATTACTGGTAGTGGATTAGACTTATCAGCAAACACAGGTGGTTATACAACTACTGCTTCTAAAACTTACGTAGGTACAACTTCTGCTCTTACATTTTCTTTGTATGCAACAGTTGTTGGGGGTATTTCAAATGGGCAAGCTTATGCTGAATTGCAAGTTTATAGTATGTCAGGAACTGTCACTCGTAGGCGACCTGTTCCAACATCAACAACAGCGGTAAATAATTTTCAATTAAACTATTATAATTATAGTTTAACATCATCACAAGTATTAGCTACTGGTACACTTAACTGGATTGCTTTAGGAGATTAAATGAAAATAATTATTATGTCCCATGAAGATGTTTTAAAATATTGGGATATTGTTTCTAAGCATTTAGAAAAAGCTAAACAGCATGGTCAAGGTGAATCATCTATTACAGATTATTTAAGGAAAATCCTTAACAATGATGCTCAATGTTGGGCTGTTATAGATGGTTCTGAAATTGTTGGTGTAGGTTTAACTCAAGTTTTATCTTATGCACAACATAAAACACTTCATATTATTCTTTTTTCAGGTAATAATTTTGAAGAACAATCTAAAGTATTTCCTACTGTAGAAGTATTTGCAAAAGAATGTGGTTGTATTGCTATTGAGCAATGGGGCCGTCCCGGATGGGCTAAAGTATTACCTAAGTATGTACCTGGATTTGAACAGGCATATGTTGTTATGAGAAAGAAATTATGAAATTAAAGTTAATTAAACGCTATAAAGGCGGTGATACCAACGTTACAAAAGTAGACTCTATTCCTGAATGGATGAGGCCTTCTATTGAAAGCGTTACTAATGAGGCAGGTAGATTATATAATAAGGGTGCTTTAGATAATGTAGTTGGTAAATCTAATTTACAACAAAAAGCTTTTGGTAATGCTGCTGATGCAGTAGCTAATACTGGTGCAAGTAGTTTAGATACTTTAAAAGATCAACAAAATCGTTTAAACACAATGGCTACTGCTCCTAGTGCAGATATTTTAGCGGCTCAAAAACAAGGTATTATTCTTGATGCTCAAAAGAGAGTAGCTGGCATGGATACACAGTTTGGTCAAGCAGGAACATTAGGTTCTGCTCGACAAGCTGTTATGCAAGGTGCTCAAAATGCAGCTACTACAGGCGAGTTAGCTAAGATAGATGCTGACTATGAAAATAAAATGTTTCAAAACAGATTAGAAGCTGAAAAGATTTTAGGTAATTCTGTAGGTGCTTCCGGTGCAGCTGCTTCTGGAACAGCTAAAACATTAGCTGATTTAGGTAATCAAGAACGAAGTATTAATCAAGCTCAAGTGGATGCTCCTTGGCAAGGTTTACAACGTTATGCTTCTACTGTGTTTGGTAATCCAGCAAGACAATCAGCAATAAGTACAGGTAAATAATTATGGCTGGAATTAATGCAGATAATATTGTTAACCAACCTACAAGTAATATTGTAAAGAATAACTTAAATATTCCACCTTTTCAAGATCAAAGTACAGTAACTAAACCAGACCCAACACCACAACCTTTAGTTCAAACAAATAGTTTTGGAGGAAAATAATGAGTTATCAAGATCCTTGGGATTGGGCTAATGAACCAATGCGTTATCCTAATGTACCTCAAACAAACAATACTTTACAAGTACCTCAAAATAACCCTCAACAACCACAAATTACGCAGGGACCACCTGGATTAGGCCAAATGGCTCAACAAATAATTGTTAACAGAGGTATTAATGCGGGTATTGATGCTGGTTTTAAAACAATGACACCTGCAAAAGTTGCTGCTCCTTTAGCTCCTGTTGTAGAAACTTCTAATGTTGTGGAACCTCTTCCAAGTATTGTAGGAAATGCTTCTACTGCTGCTACTCTAGGTGAAGGTGCTGCTACTGCTGCTACTTTAGGTGAAGGTGCTGCTCTTATTGGCCCAGCGGCGGCTGCAGCTGAAGGTACTTCGTTAGCAACTATGGGTGCTGGCTTAGCAAGTACTGGTATGCTAGCTGCTGTGGGTGGTCCATTAGGGCTAATAGGTGGTTTATTACTTGCTAAACAAATGAAATGGATTTAATATGGGGCCACTATCAGGTAAACAACATAGAGAATGGTTAAAGTTCTCTGCAAAAGAGTCTCGTGAATCCGCTAAGATGGAAAAAGAAGAGAGTCGTAAAGATCAATTACATGAAGTTAAACTTATGGAAGCTGCTGCAAAAGCACACCAAGGTATTGGTCATAAAGAAGAACTTCATGGCTTAAAAGTAAATGAATTAGGTGGACCATTAGGTAATAAACCACGTATGAATCGTGAAAAATTAGGCTTACCTTCTTCTAACCCTATGTCTGGTACAGGTATGTTTAAACAAGGTCAACACATGTTGGCTCAAGGTACTGATACAGTTCCTGCTATGTTAACTCCTGGAGAGGCAGTCATACCAAGAGCTGCTGCTCAAGACCCACGTAATAAACCTATGATAGCTAAGATGGTTCAACAAGGTCGTCAGGCACAACATCATGCTCGCGGTACAACTGGTGTTGTTGACATTCCTCATCAATTAGCTATGTTACCTACTGTTAAACCCGTAAAGAAACGTATGGGTTATGAAGATGGTACATTAAATGCTCAATATGAGCAAATGTACAACCCAGATAAATATGCTGAAGGCTCAATGAATGTGGTTTATAAGGATGGTAAAGCCTGTTATGCGGATGGCACTACTAGTGCGCATGAATTAGAAATGGCTCCTAATGTTAATGCAGATGGTTCTATATATAATGGTATACCAATGATGCATGGTGGTTATGTACCTCATTATGAAAATGGTGTAGAAAACGTTTCTGGATATGATGTTGGTGGTGGGTTTAACCCAGCTGGTATTCAAGATAATCCTGAAGATCGATTTCAACGTGCTATGAAAGGTACTGAATGGTATAGCGAATTTAATAAAGAATATGGTGAGCCACCTGATTTAAGTAAAAATGCTAACTACGATTATCGTAAAGCATGGGATGCAGGTATAATGCCTGAACGCTCACCTGAAGATAATAATAAATACCATTGGCCTTCTTCTACACCAAACGGTTCAATGCTTAAATCAGAAAACCACCCTACAGCATGGAAAGAATATTATATGAGGGCTACTGGTCGTAACCCTGACACAGAAGATGGTTTAGATGAAACCACTATGCGTAATGTTGCTGATAAATATAAAGCAGGACAAGAAGGTCAACCTAAGCCAGTAAATATTGCTGAAGTATCTCCTGTACCTAAAGCTACTGTTGCTGTTGTACCAACTCCTACAGCTGTACCACCAGATTTATCTATTGATACAGTTTCTGAAGTAAACAACATGGATAGGAATAAGAACCCTGAAGCTGCACCTGCTGCAAGTGCAAGCAGAAGTCTAACTCCTCCACCTAAGTTCCCACCTAAAGGCTCTGAAGAAGACCGTACTAATCCTGACTATTGGATTAAACAATTTAAAGGTGCTAATAGTGATGTAGAAAAAGCAGCTGATAGGTACAAGAATGATGACAAAGGATTCATTGAATCGTTTAAAAATATCTTTTCATACAAAGGTCTTAAAGACACTCTTGGTTTAAACAATCAAGAAGTAGCTCGTATGGCTGTAATGTATTTAGGTAGTCGTGCTCGTGGATATAATAGTGCTAGGTCATTCTCATTTGCTGGTAAAAATGCTTTTGAGACTTCATTACAACGTCAAGGAAGAGAATCCGCTGAGATAGCAGCAGATCGTCGTGCAGAAAAGTCAGATGATCGTGCTGTTCGTACTGCCGCTGTTCAAATGGCTGGTCAAGAAAAACGCTATCAAATTGAAGATCAACGTGTAATAGCTAAAGAACGTAAAGATGAAATGACTAAGCTAACTGCTGATAGAAAAGAATTGCGTAAAGAATATGAAAAGGATAGAGATCGTTTTGAAGACTTTGCCAGCAAAGATGTTCCAATGAATGTGCGCAATCAAGCTTTTAGCCTTGCTTATGCACCGCTTAAAAGCAAAGAACCTGAAGACCGTATTGAAGAACAACGTAATAATCTACGTAAAGCTACTGTGTTGATGTCTATGAATGTTCAACACAAAGACAAAGGCAATACTGTTAACATGCCTTCTCCTGTTCAACAAGTTACTTTAGTTACTGATTCTAATGGTGTAGCTGTTAATGCTATATTTGACCCTAGAGCACCAGTTAATCAAAGATATACTACATTAGACGGTTCTCCTCTTGATATGAGTAAATACTCATTTAAGGGTACTGAAGAGCTTAATACTAGTAAGTTAAAAAGTGCAATATCAAGTAGCATACCTGAAACAATTAAGAATGAAAAAGGTGAAGACGTTAAGAATTATAATAAACCTCAATTAGTTGAAGCAACTCATAACGTACTTTACAATATGGGAATGACTAAAGCTAATGATACTCAGGTTGCTCGTATTGTTAACGATGCTTATCAACATTTAGTTAATTCTAAAATGCCTATTAACCAAGAGAATTTAGAACTAGCTATTCAAACTAATGTTATTAAAACAGGTGCTAATAGTCCTTTAATGGAAGTTAAATCAGATACTACTAATAATAAGAATTTCCTTTCAAAAGGAAATACTCAACAACAATTAGAAGCTGGTCATGAAGTAGGTAGGTTAGCTAAACAGGCTCAGGCTGCTAATAAAACTTTAGATATAACTCCCGCTGTTATGGCTAAAAATATTGAAGACAATTGGGCTGATCTTAAAAAGAACAATCCAAAAGCTTATAATAAATTCTTAGATGACGCTCCTCTTGGTAAGTCACCTGCGTTAGAGTATTATAAATCTTTAATAGCAAAACAAAATAAGAAAGACTAATACATGATTACAATAGAAGACACCCTTGCAGCAATGGACAAAGATGCATCCACATTAAAAGATGTCTCTATTGATGGTAAAAAATCAAGCCTTAAATCTGTTGTGTTTAGCCAAGATAGGTTTATAGATGCAGACACCTTTATTAAGGATAACGTAAAATATCGTGACTATGGAATTAACCAACCCGAGGTAACTCGATTTGATCCAGTTACTGGTACTATTAAATTTGGTGAAAATCAAGGTGCTTCTGTTTTAGCCCCACAAGCGTTATCCGAGATGGGATACAATACGGGTATAACTAAAGGTCGTGATTCGACTCCTAGCCGTCGCGTTCTTTTAGAACGTCAAAATCAAGTAGGCGATAAAGCACAAGACTTTTTAGTACGTAATTTCTTAGCTCCTGTCAGCAAAGAAACTACCCCAGAAGCTAGTAATCAACGTCTTTCTAATGCAGCTAATGCCGAAGTATTTCCTTCTGTTCTTGAACGTAATCCTTATTTAAGAGCTGGTTTAAAAGTAAAAGAAGAAGAATTAGCTGCTGCTAAAGCGGGTAACTATCCTCCAGTATTACCTAAAGTTACTGCGGCTAATCCAGAAGAATTAGCTGGCTTTAAAGCAATGTATTCTAATAAAGGTATTGCTAACCTTACTGATAACATTAAAGATCTTCAAGATACAATTGCCATGCATGAGAGGGCTAAAGACCCTACACAAAAAGGATTTACTGATTACGCTTTAACTGATAATGCTATTGCTGAAAAACGTAAAGAACTTCTTGAAGCTCAAATTAGATTACAACAAGTAACTAACATGCAAAACTTTTATAATACTAGTTTTATTAAATTTAATAAAAATGATCGTAATATTGATAATCAAATGCATGACAATTATTATTTGGATTCTTTATACCAAGGTGGTTTAAAGACAGCTCAATGGGGTGCTGGTGTAGCAGCTATGACTGGTGATGCTTATGAAAAATATTTTGGTAGTAAGCCAAATCAAGATGCCTTTACTAAAGCTGACCCTGAAGCTAAATTAAATTATTTAAGTAAAGCTGGTCGTAGAGCATGGAGCAATGCCCAAATAATGTTAGATGCAGAAGGTAGTGTTGGTGGTAATGACACTATTATGGAAACATTTAACAGTGGTAAAAGCACATGGGGTAAATTATCTGCTGTTACAAACACTGTAGCAAGCTCTATTGTAGGTTCTTTACCAACAATGGTTGCAGTAGCAGGTATGGGTGGGCCATTTGCTGGGGCATCTACTATAATTCCTGGAACACTTTTATTTGCTGGTAAGAATTATGGTGCTCAACCAGAAGGTAAAAAAGATATGGCATTAGCTATTGGCACAGGTACTTTCGAACAGTTAGCTGAACAACTAGAATTAAAAGGTATGTTCGGAGGTACTTCTGCGCTTAATAATATCTTTGCTTCAGGTTCTAGAGCTAAATTAGCGGAAGCTATGGTTCAAACAGGCAGAGCTGCAACTAAAGAGGCAGCGTTAATAGATATAGAACAAAGAACTAAAAAAGAATTGTTAGCTCTTGCTGACTACTCTCATGACTTTGCTAAAAAACAATATCTATCTAAAGAAGCTTTATTACGTGGCTCACTGTATGCAGTAGAAAATTCTGCTATACAATCTAGTCAAGAGATGACTCAAGAGTATATGGAATTACTTGGTTCAGCTGGTAAAAGAAATTTTACTCCAGAAAATGAAGCAGGCTTTTCTCGTACAATGCTTAATGCAGGATTAGGTGGATTAGGTTTTTCTGCTTCATTCATGGCTCCACGTATGATAACCAATACAGCTCAGTGGCATGCCATTGATAGTGGTCTTAAGAATTATGAAGGTAATATCTCTGATGCTCAACAATATCAATCAGATAACAATCAACGTCTTAAAACAAATAATGGTGGTTTTGTAAGTGCTGAACAGGCTGCATCACAAATAAGAAATAGTAACTTTAATTTAAATGATGAACATGCTACTGATGATTTGTACAAGTTACCTGCATCAAGAGGTCTTGCAAGTGTAGGTAGATCTTTGTTGTCCCCATTTACTACATTTATGGGTAGACAAATTGATAAAATGTTTCCATCTATAACAGATGAAAATGGAAATTCTAAATATTACTTAGGTGCTTTAAAAGCTATGTATGCTGGAGACGGTATACTTCCTGGAGCATCATTCCATAGATTTGTTCAAAACTTAATAGGTGATACAGTAAAAACTGATGGTACTACATTGGCTGGTAAATTAAATATTAATAAAAATTTGTTAGATACCTATATTAAAGATGCAGTAACAACTTGGAAGCAAGGTGCATATCTTAATCAAAATACTGGTGATGATAAACAAAATTTAATTAACAAAGAGTTAAACAAATGGTGGGTAGAACAACAAGAAGCTGTTAATACCTTAAGAAGTCAAGCTGATAGTGTTGGTGGGGTAGCATCTAGGGTTCTTCTTGATCCAACTAGCTTGTTAGATTCTAATTTAGTTGATCTTAAACAATGGAATAAAAATAAAGCTTTTATATTAGATGAGTTATCTAAAGCAAATCCATCTGAACATCTTCATGAAATAAGTAAAGCAGTTAACAACCTTGTTTCTGGTAACAGAGAGAAGGCAGAGTTAGCTAAAGACTATTTAGCTGGACTAGGTATGTTTAATAACCCTAGCTTAAGTCAATTCTTTGAATCAAATATATTAGATAATGTTCAATCAGTTAAAAGTCGTTTGGCTCGAGATATTGGTGTTGCAAAATATTTTGGTAAAAATGGAGAAGTACTTGCCAAAGGTTTATCTAAAGCATGGAACAATGGTGAGTTTGGAACAGGTGATAAAGCATTATTAGCTTTTAAATCAGCTGTTGGTGAGTCACAAGCTTTCTTTGAAATTGTAAAGGGTAATTACCATTCAATGGATGATCATCCTTATTTATCTAAAGTTGTTGGTTGGCTTAATACTGCTGCTATGACTGCAGCTTTAGGTAAAGCTACTATATCTTCTATGGCTGAAGTACCATATACTATGTTAGGTACTCCTCATGAATTGTTCTTAAAGCAATTAGAAACATTTGCAAAAGAATTTAAATCAGAGCTAGGCGATGATATAAAGAAAGCAGCTAACTTTGGAATAGGTAGATTGTACTCAAGCTGGGCATTCTCTAGTACTGATAGCACTCTTAGTGCTAAGATACAAAAATATGAAGATCAAAGAACATTGTTAGATAATGAATACAAAAAGCTAGAGCAATCAAGTTCTAATAGTCTTAAAGATTTAGATCGTAAGATTGAATTAAAAGAACAATTAGACGCTATAGATAAAGATGTAGAGTTATTAGCTCTTAAAGATAGGTTCTTTGTTAGAGAGATGATGCAAAACCTTGGCTTTAGACATGAGATATCTAACGTACAATCTAAGTTTGAATTTAATGATTCACGACAACAAAATGCTATGGCTTTCTTTGCATCTATGATTGGTTTAAGAGCACAAACAGATGCTATGCGTATAGCCGTGTTAACTGTTGCTGGCGATATTATGATGAACCAAGTAATGACTCTTGCTCAAGTAGACCCTAATATTAGAGAAGTAGCCTTAGCTACAGGTCAAGGTCTTAATAAAGCACAAGCAGCTGCGTTAGCGGAGCTACAACAGTATGGTCTTAATGTACAAGCATTAATGAATGCTGTAGATGCAGAGTCTGATCAAAATAATATTCATTTTTTTAATAATGCTTTTTCTGAAAGAAATCGTGATGAAATGAATGACAGCACTAAAGCTGTATATGACAATATACAAACAGCATTAGGTAACTTTGTTGATTCTCGTGTTGTTAATCCTCAACCATATAATATTCCTAAGTATTATTACAATCCTTATTTAAGGGTGTTTACTGTTATGACTCGTTTTATGGCCGCAGCTCACGCTGTTATCCTTCCAAGACTGTACAAGCAATATTTGTTAAGCAATAATGCAGGTATGGGTTACTCCGCGTTTGTTACTATGGCTAGTGCATTGTTAATGGCTAGCGTAGGTAATGCTCTTAAAGATCAATTATCTTATGGGGAAGAAAGTCCTTATGTAAAAGGTAAAGCTAAGAGAGCACAACGTAATATACATTCTTCAGGTTTGTTAGGTCAGTTTGAAAGACTATCTGACTTTGTATCTCCAGTATATCCACAGTCTAAAACAAAAATTACTGAACAACCTGGAAAATGGGCTTATGAACAAGCTAAGGATAAGTCCCCAACCTTTAACTATGTAGCTCGTACTGGTGAAGGTGTTGCTGATGTTCTAGAAGGTAGACCTGAGAAGGGTGCGCAAAAACTTATGCGTAGTCTTCCAGTAGTAGGTTCATTTCCTATTGTATCTAGAAAAACAGTAGACATTTTAAATGATATGAAAGGTAATTAAGCATGGCACGTTTTATACAAAACCCCCAAGGTCCTGGATCTGGACTTAGAACATTAGCACCTAATGGTGTAAATTCAGCTGAAGAAATTCAACGGCAAATAAATCCAGAACCAACTTTGCCTGTCTCTCCTGAGTCAGGAGCTAATCCTTTACAAAACATTGCTAATGTCCCTCCTATTGTTGCAGCTACAATGGAAATCCCTAAGCCTAAATTTGCTGGTATGGCAGGGGTACACGTGCAACCTGATGTAACTGACAACAGTTCATTAGTAGGCGCTACAGGTAATCCATACCTTCTTAACAGACCTTATGAGCCTGTATTAGATGAACAAGGTAATGTAGCTAGAGATGAAAGTGGCAATCCATTATCTAGAGAAGTTCCTTTAGATGATTATCAAAAAGAACAACAACGTCAATTGAGTGGTCTAAGGGATTTTTCTAATGCAAACTTAGATGAGTTTGGAGATAGTGCTGCTGATACTGCTAGGTCTTTGTTTGAAAAATCTAATGAAGCTGGGTTTACTAACCTGTCTCCTGAGAAGATAGAACAAAAGTCTATAACAGCGGCTACTCCTCTTGAGTATGCCACTCAAAGTATTAGGAATGAACTATTCTCTAACAACTCTGAGTCAGTTAAAGTACCTAAAATAAATCCTGATACAGGTGAATTATACAATACAGGTATTGCGGCTGGTACAGAGATACTACAAGATGCTGGTCTTGAGGGTGAAAGTTTATCTAACGCCCTTAAGATTGTTCCTTCGTATATAGCTCTTAGTTTTGCTCGTGCTGTAACTCAAATGTCTTCGCCTAGTACTGGCATTAATCCTGACGGGTCTAATGTAGAGAACAATGATGAAGCTAATGAGATAAATATTATTAACGCAACTGCTGCTGCATTTGATACTGCCTTAGCTAATCGTGGTTTGAATCTTCCAGATGGAACATCATACAAATTAGCTCAAGCAGCTTTTGCTGGTAAGTATGGTAATGGGCATCTATTAGAGTATCAGAATAAAGATGGTATGCCTATGTTTGCCCCTTCAAAAGCTCTAAAGGATCAAAGTAAAGCTCTTGAAGATTTAGCTGCAGCTGTTACTGGCTCTGAACGTAGGCATATGGCTTCTCGTGTTCCATTAGGTGAGTTCATTAATCAGGGTAACCAGATTACTAAGAACTCTAAGATGGCTCCAGGAACTAAACATAACGGTGCATTTTACGCTAAGAATATTTTAGGTCGTATAGCTGAGATGTTTAATCCTAAGTCGGTTAACTCACTTATGAAACAGCTTGAAGATGTAACTGCTAAGTTTGATGATGAGTCAGGCTTTAGCAAAAGTATCTTTGCTGATCGTCATAAGATGGGTGAGACTGCTTTTAATTCATTAAAGAACGCTGTAGGTAAAGACGAAGATTATAATGCTAATGATAGCAACAAACAACTTCAATATGAAGCTAAACAAGATGAACATGCTCGTGAAGAGATGCAGAACAGATTAGCTAGGTTGAAGTATGATTTAGGTTTAGCACAAAAAGATCTAGGTCATTTGTTGTATACATCTTATGCTCATGCAACTGCTAATCACCGTTTTGATAGACGTAATCCTGATACCGATATTATTAGTTCTAAGAGCGCTATAAGAGAGATGCTTAACTTTGGTGTTAAATCTATTATACAAGTGTCTGACTTGTTTGACACAAAAGAAATTGATAACCTAAAAGCATTAGCTAATAGAGTTTTTAATAAGACTAAGCCAGGAGTTGAACAACACCAAGCATTAATGGCGCTAACACCATATCAAAGATCAGCATTAGGCTTAATGGAAATGGCGGTTAATAACTACTATAACTATACTGCACCTGAAGGTATTAAAACTAAGGTTGCTGGTAAAGCTCCAGCAGATAATATCATGGCATACACACCTGAGATTGGTGCTTACTTAGCTAATATAGGTAAGATGTATAATGAATGGTTAGAAGATCCAACTAAGGCTAGTCCTGAGATTGTTAATCTATTAGCAGGTATGGAGCGAGGTGAAGCTTCTGCTAACCAAAACTTGTGGGATGATATGTTCCAAGCGCAAAAATCATTTATTGATCCAGCAAAGAAACGTATGCCAATACAAGTTACAGCAATGAACTTTGATGATGGAAACCAAAATGGTATTTTCATTCAATCATTGTTTGCTGGTAATCCTAACACAGCTCTTCGCTTAAGTACATATGACCCTAGTTTAGGTAATATGCGTGATTACACTTATGCAACTATGCTAGATCAGATGGATGATATTTTGTCAGATCGTCCTGAAGTAATGACTGCATGGAAGAACTTTTTTGAAGCTGTCAGAAAAGAAAGTAATTCAGTAGTATCTGACTTGATTAAAAAACCTTTAATGGAAAACTCTTATTCAAAAGATGCTGGTATGTTCTTTGAAAATATGTATGAGTTTTTAAACAATGGTAAGTACAATAGACTTGCTATGAAACATTTAGAAAAGACTGGTGTATATAAGAATGATGTTAAGAATGGAACAGTACTTATTCAAGCTGCTCGTGATTTAAACTTAGGTCTTGAAGGTGCTTTACGCAAAGTAGTTGATTCAACATACACAAAGAACCTTGCTCGATATGGTCGTATGTTTGCTATGTTAGATACAGTACCTACCCATAAGGGTGTTGGTGGAGACGATATGCAATACAGCACTGTTGAAATGGGATTTACTAGAGATGAAGCTAAAGATAGGATTCAACCTTCTTCTTCAGGTCAGTCGCAAGAGATGATGCCAGGATATAAAGAAACTATTTATAGTGTTGGTGGTAATAACCTAGCTGTCAGAGAAGGCAGACGTGGGTTAACTCCTTCAGCAACTGCTGGTGTTCAATCATATTATAATGCTGTAGAGAATAAACATGAGTCTTATAACAACCCTTATGGTTCTCGTTTAGCTCGACAAATTGGTGTATTATCTGTTCAATCTACTGATGCTGACTTACTTAAATTAATGCTTAACTATGTTAACAAAGACTTAAAGATACCAATGCCTATTATGACAGTTCATGATGCGTTAATTACTAGTCCTGAATCATTGCATATATATCGTAATGCTTATAATAATATTGCTATACCACAAGCTATACCTGAGATAAAACAGTTTGGTAAACGCATAGACGAAGCATATGAAAATGCTAAAAACAATGTATTTAATAACATCTTAGCTGGACGTCAATTCATTGACATAGGTAGTACAGGTAGATATAAAGTTCTTGGTGGTTACTTTAATGACTTACAAGATAAACTTAATAGTGATTCTTATAAGAAGATCTTTGATAAACGTACCAGCAAAAGTAAAGCTAATCAGGGTTGGGAGAAGTATGTAGCTAACACTAAGCAAGTGCTTAAAGAAGCTAAACTTCTTGGATGGGAACCTAACAGCAAATACCTAGCAGTTAATCGTAATGCTTTTAAAGCTTTGTTTACGTTAGCTGAAAACAACGAAAAGATGGGTGGAGCTGAAAATATCCGTAAGACTTTTGTTAGTGGATTCAGTGCTGGAGTAGATAGAGCATACAAGGCTATGATTGATAATAAGTTTATTAAGAAGCATGGTATAGCTCAAATGACTACAACAGGCGCTGGTGGTTCTGCTATTAGAAACTTTGTTGAATGGGTTAAACCTGAACCTAAAGTTGAATCTGAGAGTACTAAAGAAAAGAATATGTTAGATAGAGCTATTGAAGAGAATAAATCTTCTGAAGACTCTGGTAATAAAGGTTGGAATTGGGAACGTAACTATGTTCTTGGATTTGAAAATAGTCCTGATGTTCTTTCTAAAATTATTAATGATGGATTTGAAAGAAAGTTCTCTGAGAAGGCTAAAGTATTAGCCGAAGTATTACTTAAAGCTAAATAAATAAAAAACCCCTACTAGGATTATTCCTAATAGGGGTTATTTTTTTTTTAAATTAAATCTTTAATTTCATTTCTGATTGTATCAGCTTTTTCATTTGCCATTGCAAAGGCTGCTTCTTCTGGATAGCCTTTTTTAAGGTATCCATCTACATTTTTTTTGTGCATTGCTTTAATAGCTGCATCGTTAATAGCAGGTGTCCCAGCTAAACTATAGTCAAGACCAAGTGTTTCGCATACATCCATATCAGATGTATTTTCATCACCTCTTAAGGCAAAGAGATTGTAGTTACGGTATTTATTCATTTAAGACTCCGTTTTAATATAGCTTTTAACTCCCAGTTAAACTTAGATAAGTCTTTAAGATAGTCACCAATAAAAGTTTCTAAACCACCAATACATTGCTTACCTGCTTCTTCATAAATCCATTGAGCATTACGAAGTAACATTTCAAAATCTTCTTGAAGAATCTCAAATTGTTTGCGGCTATCATCTAGCACAGCAGACTCTTCTTTGATTTCTGTTACACTAAGAATAGCTTTAAGAGAAGTTAATGCTGGCTTATCTAACTGTCGTAATTGTTCACCTAAACTATCATGGTTGTCCCATAAAAAATCATATATTTTATTTAACAATTTATGATCTTGAGGAAATGTTGGTCCTTGCACATTAAAGTGAAAGCCATGTGACTTGTAATACACTACAAAATTATCCGCAAACAAACACCTTAGTGCTGATACAATAACATCGTTGTTATACTCTTTTTTATTATTCATAATTCCATCTCATAGTTAATGCTAAATCGTATAAGCCTAAAGGGAATCTAATGTCAATAGGTTTATTAGTTTCATACTCTTCAACTTCATCTGTTATAGGTTCTTCCCAGAGATGTTCAATATCAATTTCACTTATCATCTAGTACCTCGGCTAAGTTAAATGTTTTACTATCAATTTTCTTTTTCTTTGCTGTAAATACTTGTGCAGCATATGCTTCGTTCTTCTCCATGTAGTCACGAAGAGCTTCTAACTCGTTAAGCATTTTAAGTACTTTAATGTAATTAGTTTTATACTCTTTTAAGTTGAAAGAAAAGAACTCAATAGTAGCGTGGCGGTTACAGTCAGCAACAAGAAATGACCCATCAAAAGACCAGCTATCAAAAGATCCTTGAGCAATAGTGTGAGCACTTCCTTTGTCTCTGTTGAGGAATGTTCTAGAGTAGTAATCTCTAGGCTTTTTAATCTTTGCTTCCATATCATCCCTTAATCCTGTTAGAGTTAGAGAACTTAACATGTTCATTACACTCGTTGTATGTTCCTACTAGACGTACTGTAGAGTAAGTAAATGTATCAAACACCCTCCAGTATCCGTTAGCCCATCGTATCTCGTATCTCATCATTCATCCTTGGTTGTTTACTATTAGGTACCTACTAGAAAGTCTCTTGTTTCTTTAAGAGTCATAGCACCTATAGCGGTGCGTAAAAGGTTACCCTCAGAGTCTTCAAGAGCAAAGAAGGGTATACTTTTTACGTTGTATTTAACAGCTATTTCTTTACTATTGTCTATATTAACTGGCTCAAGTGTTGTGTTAAACTCTTTAAGATTAATGTCTTTAAGAATACTATCCATAATCTTACATGGACCACACCAGTCAGCATATATCTTAATTAGTTTATTCATATTTCACATCCTCCAGCAGTACATGCTAATGTTTGAGCACCCTCTACGTTATCACGGTCTTCAGTAAACAGTTCCCAGTTAACTTCTGGTTGTGTATCTAAAAGACGTTTGTAAACAGATGAATCAATTGTTTCATATGGAGCTTGACGATAAGTTCCACCATCATCAGGTAAGAAAGAAATACCAGTACACTCATCAAAGTGTTCGTATACCCATGCACCTACCTCCATCCATTCATGTTCTTTAACAGAGATAGTAACAGAAGGTTTGTGTTCACACCAGTGGCGTTGGTAAGCTAACCAAATCTTTAAATGCTGAAGAGCAGTTAAATCATTACGAGTATATCCAGTAGACTTCATAGGGAAGCTGAACACAGTTGTTTGGTCAGGCTTCATTACACAGTCTTCATGGTTAACACCTTGTTCAATTAAGAACTGTGTTAATGGATCTTTCTTATCTTGACGGATACGACGGATATAGTGTGGTGCATGTCCAGCATGGATACCACTTGAGGTAAGGGTTAATTGAGATACAGTACCTTCAGGCTTAACGCATGTAATAGCTGCTGAAGCAGAGATACCTAGCATTGCAGCCCATTGCTCATTAGTATCACGAGCTTCTTTTTGAAGTATTTCAAGCACTGTTTGTAAGGTAAGCTTACCCTCACCACGTAAGATAGGATTGTCTAGGATACCAGTCATAGATACACCTAACAAGCGTTCTTGTTCAGTGTTCTGTTTCCATACATCACGGAGATAAGGGAAGTGAGTAAGGGTAGACTGCATAGTACCCATAATAGTAGCATAGCGTACCTTAGTTCGGAGAGTATCTAAAGTATCATCAGCAGTAACAACTACAGTTGAAAGGTTACAGAACTGATATGGCTTAAGAATAATCTCTGAACAAGGGTTAGTACCATACTGTACATTGAACTCTCTACGACCCCACTTAGCTGCTTGCTTTTGAGAGGCTTCACGGTTAAAGATACCACGTTCACCTGAGTGACTGTTGTATATATCTAACCATTCCTTCATAAACTCACCAATAGAAGGTTTTGTTTGGTATACGGCTGAGTTATTAGCTAATGCACGTTCACCATATTTTTCCCACCAAGTACCTGTCTTAGCAGTAGCATGGTCATAGTTACCTAAGTCACCTAATGAAATCATTGCTGACCTACGTACACCACCTACAACAACTACTTCACCAATCTTACACATGATATCGTGACATTCAATAGCAGATAGTTTACGACCAGAAGCTTGTTTAAACTTGTTTACAGTGTAGTTAAACAAATCAATCAAAGGTCCTGGACCAGAAGCTCTACCACCAAAAGTCTTTAGTGGCGCTCCTGCTGGACGTACTAAGGATACATCCCACTGAGAGATCTGACCAGCATATAGACGAGCTATTAATAATTTATACGCTTCACACCAGCCTTCTTTACTATCTTCTACAGTAATAATTTTATCACTGTTAATTAAAATAGGAACATCAGGTAATAAAGAAGTATATTGGTTTTCACACGAGAAGCCCACGCCAGTACCACATAATAGGATGTACATGGCCTCATCAAAACAACGCGGATGATCTATAGGAAGATAGCTACAATTGTATGCTGCAACGTTAGTTCGGGTAAGGGCTTCCCCAGCAGTCATAATAGAACGCATAGAAGGAAGAGAGTTTAAACTTTTTATCTCATTCTCTAAGCAAGGCCATACAGAGTCATGTACAGGTATTGTGTCTTTAAGTTGTTCTTTAAAGAAAGAGATCCATCGATCAGCTGTTTCACCCCAGTTCTCTCTACGATTCTTTTCAGGTAGGTATCGAGCATAGCGGGATTTAGCGATTAGTTCTTGATATGAGTTCATTAATGTCCTTGTTAATTATTGTTGTTCGGTATTAGGTACCGACTCTTTAGCAAAAGAAATACTTTGAATTATAAACCTCTTGTAGGTTTAAGCTTCCTGTTACTGGCTGAGGGAAAGTGAATAATTCTTTATTCTCCATAAGAGTGTCTTGTAGTAGGTTAAAGAAGTTTTCAATATCATATTGAGCAACAAAGGTTATCTTAGTTATTTCTTGTAGAAAATCCACCTCATCAGCATGGGTACTAAACGAATCATGGACAGCACCAAAGCTACCGTTGAAGCCAACAACAGTATTAGCCATGTGAGCAGCATCATAGGAATGTACAACATTAGGACTGATACCCGAAGCATAACTCCTACGGCATGGTACTCGTTCGCCAGTCTCTTTATTGAGGACATCCACTTTAATAACGTGCATGACACGACCATCTTTATTTCCTTGAATACCCCGTATTGTACCTCTTTGTTTACGTTCGTGCTGAAGGTAAGCTTTATAAATAACAGGGAAACCAGAAGGAGTATGCCAAGCAAGGTGATTTCTATTTGAGTTGAGTTCATGTTCTGCAATCTTTTGAAGATATTTAGTTGTCTTAAGTGGACCAGCACATACTTCATTGATAGCCTTAATAAGGTTACCAGCTAGAACGTCACATTGATCCTGGTCTATGTTGTACTTAACAGTATAACCTTCTACATGACAGTCATCGTACATGTTTTTAGCTATACGCTTCTTACCAGCACTATATGCTCGAGTCATTGAACCTCGTTTAGCAATACCCTTACGGATATGCTTCATAGGCATTTGTTTTTCTTCAAACCACTCAGGCATAGTCTTGATAAGTTCTTTAGCAACAGCTACGTAAAAGTCTTTCTGAATAAGAGTAGGTACCAAGGACACTAAGGTACCTGCTTGTTTATCTTTAGACATAGCAGCCAGATGTTGCCAACCATTATTACTACCATCAATAGGTATAGGAAAGCCAGACATGTAGGAGTTACCTTCAGACTTAGCTCTAATATAGTTCTTGATTTCATAGCAACATGCTAACAAACTAAAAGGCTTTTCAGCAGACATATCTATAGCATCATGACTAGCTATGTTACTAATCTTATCCATATTATTATCTACCCATGCAGCTCTATCTTCAAGAGTCATTTTGTCTAATGATATGGTATCAAGACCTTCTTCTTGTAAGTACGTCTTGTAGTCTGTACTGAAATAGGATGGCATATCATTAATGTTGAATGACTTATTATAGCAAGCTGCTGTATGAACCTTAAGCCAAAAGAAACCTTTATCAGTCATTTCTTTTTTGTTAGCGAATAAAAAGAGACTACGTGCTAAGTCACTACCTTGAAACTCAAGGAATGATTCTGCATAGTAGACTCGTCCACGATAGTCGCAAGATACTTCTTGATAGAAAGTTCTATTACCAACTAGCTGTGCTTTCTTTATTACTTGACTGTACTCAAAGTATTTACTTATAAGTCTTTGTAGCTTAGGGTCTTTCTTACCAAAGAACTTTGTACCATCTATATGATTAAGTTTCTTAGGTAAGTGTAGGTTTTCATGGTGGATATTATATTTGTATATCTCACCATCAGCATCTACTAGTTCAAGTATTTCGGTAGGATGATTCTCTTCCATAGCCTTTAACAGAGGTAGGTTTAACGACCAAGGTTGTTGGCGTAATGTTTCCATACTTTTAATAAAAGGTTTACTTAAATACTCATGAAATAGTTTGCTGTTAGTCCATCCTTTAATGAATGGTTCTTTAGTAAGGTTGCTGTATAGCCCAGCAATAGGCAGCAGAGGTTCAAATGAAGTACCGATAAGCGTAGGCTTAACGTCATCTGTTTGATTAACAATACGCACCATGTAAGGGGCTTTACGACCTTCATACTCTCTAAAGATATCTATTAGACCGTCTTGTAAGAACGTTTCAAGGAAAATATCTCCCAGAGAGAGGGTGGATTTGATGTTGTGTTCATCAATGCCAATAGCCCTTGCAATTCTTTTCCCAATAAGATCAGATGCGAAGGTGAGTTTAACTGAAGCACTGTGCGTAGCATTCTTGTTACGTATGCAGTATCGCAGTAGTGTGTCCCATGATTCATTAATAAATCTTTCAAGATCATATTCCCATGTAGGGTGATGTGCAAGGAGACGCGCACCCTCATTAAAGATCTTGTCTGAATTAATTACTACCTTGGATACACGTTCAGAAAGATATTGGAGTGGATTCATTATTCGAAGTCTACAAATGAAGTTTGTTTAAGACGTCCAGTGTTTGTGTCATACGATGTATTACCGCAGTCACCAGTGCGACCAGTAAATCGAGACTTTAAAACTCGAAGTCTGATAGTGTTACGGAGAGTTTCCGAGTCAGCTACCATGTTGCGACAAAAAGCAATGATGTCAAAGCTAATCTGCTTAATAGAGCCTGAGCCTTTGATGTCATCTATAGAAGGCATATGACCTTCTTCAAAGGGCTTCTCACCTTTACGCAAGTGAGACACAACACCAAGCCAGATGTTGTGTTTCTTAGTGATCTTAAGTAAGTCAGACATGAAGGAGTCAACTGCTTCATTACCTGTTTTACCTTTAGCACCTTCGGATACAGCGATAGTAATGTGATCTAAGATGATATACTTACAGCCCATCAAGGCTAAGTGTTCTAACTTATCTATGAGTGATTCATCACTAACAGAACCTTGGTGATCTAACAGCACTAAGCGTTCATCACCAAAGATAGTTTTAAAGGCTGTATACTGTTCTTCTTCGGTAACATTATCTGTCTTAAGATTTTTCTTAAGTTGCATACCAATAAACTTTTCTGCTGTATCACCAACAGACTCTTCAAGAGAGACCATACCAACCATGTCAGTAGTCTTGTCAAGAATTTCCATTACGATTTCTTTAATAACAGTTGACTTACCTGAGCCAGTACCTGATGTGAACAAAACAATCTCACCCAGACGCATACCATAGAGCTTCTCATTGAGTGTCTTGAGACATTCAGGATAAGCTAATGATACAGTGTTCTGTTTAAGTTTGAATTGTTCCCATACAGCTTCACCTTTAACAACGTCAGAAGGGCTATATGATCTTGCATCAAAGATACAGCTCATTAGTGTAGCACTACCTTGTTTGATTAGTACATCACAAGGATCTTTTTCGGGTAGACTAGCTACCTTTACTTTATCGTAGCCAATTATCTTAGCCGCTTGTTGAGTAGCCTTTTGTCCTGCTTCATCGGAGTCAAACATAAGAACTACTTCATCAAAGTTTCTTAACCACTCACGTTGTTCAAGGATTAACGCGGTTGCTGATGCCGAGGGAATGGCCACGGAGGGGTAGTATCGTTGATACTTGTCATACTGCGCTTGCGCCACAGCGAGGGCATCGAGTTCGCCTTCACAGATAATAATCCTCTTTCCTCCAGTAACCGTTGCTTGACCAAAGAACTGGATGTCTTTAAAGTTGCCATGGATGACAAATGTTTTAGGTAACTTTCTCTCTTTGTATGCCACGACCACTCCATCCTTAGTGTAAGGATAAAAATGGCTAGCAATAGTACCGTCCTCTGCGTACGATACTTTAACTCCATAGTGAGCTGCTGTAGCTTTTGTAATACCACGTTCTTTAAATCCACGAGTGTCATATTCTTTAATTTCCTCTAGTGTGTGCATTGAGTAGTTCTCTTTGTGATATTCAGTTGGTTTGTGGTTAGGGTTAATAGGTGAGGATTTTTGGCAACTAAAACAGAAACCAAATTCATCATCTTCTTTATAGCTAAATGCGTCTGATGACGAACATTTAGGGCATGGTGCATGTATCCATCTAGACATGTTAGCTCCAGTCTCTATCTTCTCTTAGCTCACGAATGAATTTTCTACGTTCTTTTGCTTGCTTCTGTGTTTCCTTTTTCTTTTTGAATTGATCTTTAAACTCATCCTTTAAAGATGGTTCATCATTGGTTAATGGTTTTGGTTTCTTAATCATAAGACTTAGGTTTTAAAAACTTGACAGCTCCGATGTTACCGTTGTACCAGAGACGCTCTCCATCAGGTGTTTCATCTCTTGACAGAACCTCACATTGCCACTGCTCATTAACTTCGCTGTATGTAAGATCTCCTGGACCAATGCACCAGCGGTAGATAACGAATGTAAAGCTTTCAAGTCCGTAGACTTCAATATCATCAAGCAACTCTCGGCAGGAGGACTTGTAATGTTTCCAATCAGATTCCTTGCGGATAACAGTTCTTCTTTTGTTTCCAGATAATAGTTTTCTTGATACACTTATGAGCTGCTTTCTGCCGATGTATCTTCTTCCTGTTTGGAGGTTGATAATGGCGTAGATGAATCCGAAGGCGTCAGCTGGTCTGTCTGAGAGAGGGTACCAGTGTCCGTAGTCTCTGTCCATGTAAGTCTTTCTTTTAGTTCTTCAAAGCTTAAGGGTCGGAGATCATCATTGAACTCTCGAATGTAAATACAGTTAGCGCATTTAACGAAGTTATTGTACCATGTTTCTGGTTGTTTGTCTTTCCAGATCTCAATAACCCTATCCCACAGTCGGGTATTAGGTGTATCTTTAGTCAGCTTAATGGCTGTCTTTTCACCTATACCACGTAGACCTTGAATGTTATCTGTTGAGTCTCCAGTAAGAACTTGCATCATCAAGAACCTATATGCTTCGGAGTCACTAACATAATATAGCTTGTGATTTCTAAAGTTATAGTGCCAACCAGTAAGACCATTTAAGTCTTTATCGATATGACATATGATGTATGTCTCTCCATTGTCAAGAGCAGTACGAGCATATACACCACATAGATCATCTGCTTCAGCACCATGTGACGCTATACAAAAGTCTTTGGCATACTCATAGAGCATCTCAATACGTTCTTTAACTTCAGGTTCAATAGTGTCTTTACGAGTACCTTTATATTCAGGGTCTACCTGATATCTAAAGTTATTTTTACCCTTCATAAACACTAGTCCATCCGCTGCACCAGTCTTCTCCATAATATTATCTAGAGCTTCGTCTAGATGTTTTTTACAGAGAGCTGGTGAAGGGGTAGTATAAGCGATTTGATATAGAATACTGTCTACATCAATGATCGCTAAGTCAAAGCAATCTTCTTGTTCAATCATTAATGCACCTCAGCATAATTAATTCCTACATGAGCACCACCACTCATGCATGTAATACCAAACCATTTAGGAGCCTCTGTAAAGGCTTCAATAGCTAGTTCTTTTACTTCTTGGTCATAGCTCTCAGGCACTACAACAGCTACTTCATCATGATAATGTAGAGCAAAGTAGTGTGGTATCTTTCTTTCCCATAGCTTATCTTGTAGGTATACAGCAGCTGCTTTACAGGTGATACCCTCAGTAGTCTGTAGTATGTAGTTAAGCACTTGATGTGATGAACTCACAAACACTATACGACCATCAAGACCTCTAACCCAAGCATTGTCAGATCCAAAGGCAGCAGATGTTCTTTCATACTGTCCTATGAGTCTGTCTTTAAGTTCCTTGAGTCCTGGAATTGAGTTCTCAAACTTTCCGATAGCTTCTTGTCCCAGTTTAGCATCTCTTTTTCCCGATAGTATGAGACCAAGTTTACCCGCCCCACCACCAAACAAGAAAGCATAAAGAAAAGGCTTAGCAAGTTTCCTACTAGTACCGAGTGCGTTAGCGTTTCGTTGATGCACGTCTCCATTGATTACCTCATTAGTAAAATCATCGTTATTAATGTAATGACATAGACCACGCATTTGGTTGCCAGATGAGTCTGCCCCCACAATACTTGTTCCATCTTCGCAGATAAGAAGCGCACGCATCTCTCTGCCGTATGCTGAATCAACACTAGGCAAATTAGCAACAAGCTCGTGACGACAGCGAAAGGTAGGAGTGCCAATAGTCCACATCCTGCCATGAAGACGGTTATCTTTTGATTGTTTAACAGCATCTATCCATCCTTCTAATATACCTTTTCTTGCTCGCAGAGTATAGTACTCACTGATGAGCATAGCCTCTGTACCTAAGAGTTCCAGAGAAGATTCAGTAATCTTAGGACTCTTGTTAACAAACTTTCCGTTTATTTTTTCTACGTTCCATTCATCTGGAACCCATCCTATAGAATAAAGATAGTCTTTGACGACCTCTGTGCTGCCTACTTTGCCTTGTTCAAAAGCGATACGGCAATATGGTCCCTCAATAGGGCGATCTGTACGACCACGTTCTTGTTCAATACTAAAGTGTTTAACAGTTGCTACTGTATAGCATCCATCTTTACGCCATGCTGGTTCTTTAAACTCATCTGGCTTATCTACCTTAATACATCTCATACCGATACGTGGTTCGAGAATCGCCTCGATATGATCCATCTTATTGTTAATTTTCATTAGAAGTGTTTGTGCGCCTGCCATATCAAACTTCCAGCCTTTATTACGTATGGCTGCTTCGATAGCTGCAAAGCGATTCTCTACCTCTAAACCCTTAGCATACATTGGAAACTTACCAATGATCTTTGTTGCCTCTGCTGTAAGTATCTTGTATACTTTAACGTTAAGTTCAACGTCTCGTATACAGTATGTAAGCATCTCATTAGAGTACTTAGAGAAGTCTTCAAACTCTATCTTAGGAAAGCCTAATTTAGAACCCCAACCTTCGAGACCATGTTTGTGATCTCGTTTGTATTGGTTTGTTTGAGACATAACCCAAGTGTCTATTACCCTTACACTGTCAGGCGGGTACCATCCAGTAAGGTGATCCAGCACTACCAAGTCATAGCCAATAATGTTATGACCGAAGATAATGTCTGCCTTACTAATGAACTCTAAGCCTTCCTTTAGAGAAGGTAACTCAGTATTATAGTCAGAGAATGAGTAGACATTTCCGTTGTCAGCATCTACAGCTACCATGCACCAGATGGTGTCTACAGTAGGCATAAACCCGTTTGTTTCAATGTCTACACATAAGCGTAATTTACTCATAGCAGTAGTGCCTGAGCATACATCGTTGTGTAGGGAGCTTCAAGTGCTCTTGCTTCCACTTCACAGGGGTCAAAGAAGTATTGTTCTTGTTCATCATTTTTATTGTAGTTTAATTTAGGAATACTAAAACCATTTCTGCCAGTTAGAGCTTGGCAAGCATGAACGAATTCATGGCATACTATGTTAGCCATTTTATCCATTGTGTAAGGGTTACCTTCCCAACCATGTAAAAGAGGATCTCTTATTTGTATTAAGATCTTTTTATTATCTTCACTGAATATATGTAGCCCACAAGTCTCACCTTTAGGGTCATCATACTCAATAAAACATATTTGTATATTTGCTTTATCAACTACTATTTCTACATTAAATCTATTTATGTAGTCATCTAGTATTCTAAAGAATAATAATTTAATTTCTTTTTCATAGTTAGGTACGCAGGATACTTGTACCTTTATAATATTGTACTTACTACTCAGAGACATATTGAAACGATACGTTAGGAGAGCCAAGAGCATTAAGTTCTTTAGCCATCATTGTCATTGTTTCAGCTTGGTCTTCTATAGTTTCTTTAAACTCATTGAGCTTATGTTGTAAGTATAAGTTGTAAAATAAAAATACAAGTAATAAAATATAAGACCACTCAGAAGTCATCTTTGAGTAACCCTGTATTGGCTAGCCAAGCTGAATCAGCAAGATTATTATGACCATCATTCTGGTTTATTGCTACGTTATTCTTACGTAGAAAGTCTAAACCAGTAGTATCTTTGTAGAGCCACTTATAGACTATTCGTTTAATACCTACTGAATATATAAGTTTAGAACAGTCAATGCAAGGACTAAGGGTACAGTAAAGAGTAGCATCAATAGTACTGCTGTTTGTTCGTGCCACCTTAGCAATTGCTTGAGCTTCTGCATGTAATACAATATTACTTTGGGTATCATTGTCAGTTTTCCTTGGTGTTCCATTATAAGAAAATGAAATAATGTTATCATCTTTAACAATGATAGCACCTACTTTACGGTCTTCAGCATAGCTTTGATTGGAGATCAAGTCGCATATGCTTAAATAGAATTCATCCCAGTCACGTTGAGATTTCATTAGTTACCTTTCTATTATAGTCTTCTTCAAAACCAAAACAGTGATCTAAGATTTGATCAAACTCAGCTCGCTGTTCCATAGTAAATGGTTTCTTAAGCACCATTGTTATAAGTACTTCGTCTTCAATAGTTGTATCCACTATCATGATAATACTCCATGTTCTTTATCCCAACGATTATAGTTTATTAACTTTAAGTCATATGAACGGTTAATAGCAGCATTGCTTAAGTCCCATTTATGAGACAACAGATCGAGCATACACTTAAGTTGCCCTATCTCTGTCTCTAAATGTTCCTTGTTAGTAACACCAGTCTCAGGGTGAGGTGTTGTTAGTGAGAACCTAAACACTTTACTGATAGCCTGAATTACTTCAGCACATTCTTCTTGAGTTGCTACGGGAATTAACTGCACTCTTCAAGCTCCTCTACTGAGACTATCTGGTATGATTCATCTTCGTGTAGAACTTTATCGAATGAGTGCCATAGAATAGTTTCTATGTCATCTTTCCTGAATGAGTCGTTCATGTATACTACTACAGTTACAGCTGTTTTCATTATGTGTTCTCATAAGGTACCGTCTCGGGAACGGTTGGTTTGCTTAGTAACTCTTTCATCCCGTCAAGGATAGTATCGAGTTCTTTGACATGCATCACTCTGCATGATGTAATGTATGTAGGGTGAAACATGTGTCCACCATTACTTTCTTCTTTCATGTCAAGAAGTTTGATTAGACGCCTTACATAGTCATACATAGTAGGTTCGTCTTGATCTTGTTCAAGACCCAGCTTAATAGCACGTACAATAGCTGCTTCTATAAACGTAGAGCGTTCTTCTGCATTAATATCGAACACTATTGTAGCACTACCATCTGTGTGTTCTTCAATCTCAGTTACTGTCATATGTAATGTTCCTCAGTTACAAAGTAATTATGCACTTCAGATAGGTTTTTCATAAAGGTTTGTGTAAGAATTATATCTTCTTCTCTATTATCAGCAAACAATAGAATACCACAGTCTAGATTGTTAATGATATCAAAGTATAAATTACGAATAGTTGATGCTGTTATAGCATCAGTTTGTTCGCTGTTAAGTTGCACTGTTACCATTGAAAGCTTCCTCCGCAGTTGAGTATATAAGGGATTCTACTAGTGTAGAGTTACTAGAGTACAGTGTATCTACATAGTATCTTACAGCAGAATTTTCTTTATCATGTATAATGTACTGAATGTTGATTATTTTAGTTTTCTTTACTGAGCCATCAGCATTTTTTACATATACATCATCACCAATAAAGTATTTATGATTAAATAATACTTGAGCCATTAGTCTTTCCTTAAGTTGTTACTCATGTTATAGAACATATGTGAACGAGTAGATTTAAGTTGAAGCAGTAGTATAGTTTCTAGCTCATGCATCTCTTGATCAGCACCATATGCTAAGATAGTACGTATAAACCTTGATGGGGCTTCTTCATATTCAGCAAGCATAGTTTCTGAAGAACAGATGTAGCCGTCATCAGGTAAACCTTTATGTTTACCAATATACTTTTTATCAGTATCTTTATTTATCCACATATATACAAAAGATTCTCCTCCTATAGAAGGATATGCTTCTGTTTCTTGAGGAACTTCTGTATTATATACGCCATTGATATGATCTTGCCATATTTCTTTAACGTATGCAACCATAGGTTTACCTTTAGGTGCTCGCCACATTACTACGAATGAGGGAGTACCTTCGTTAGCGCAGAGATAATCATAGACCCATTTGTTATGAAGTCCTGTATACTCTACGTCATTAACTTTAACCTTAGTCATAGACTTACCTGTGTCAGAGGTATATGCTTCTACTTCATCTACAGTGCATTCATAGATATCAAAGTATTTATCACTACCAGCGACCCAGCGTTTAACGGTTTTAATTAGATTCATTTTGCTTATTGAATTCTTCAACCATTGTGTTAAAGAGTACATAGAGAGCAGTAGTTACAGCAGCAGGATTTGCTGTACCCATACCTACTTGTACTCCATAATCAAGGGCTTCTTGTATAGAATCCATTGTTGCGAATAGGTTTACTTTTTGAAGTTTCATGATGCTAGTTTGTATAAGCCGATGTTACCAACGGCATATCCGAAGTATGTTATAGACATTGCAGTGTTACCTTTGAATACTTGCTCGATACAGATAGCTAGGTACACTAATCCTATGATAGCTATTAGGATTTGGGACATTGAGCGACCTCAATTAGTTTGTCTAAGTACCATTTGGCTTTAGTTAAGTCTTGTACAAAGGGATCTTTGAGTTTAGATCGCATTAAGTATTTATATACTTGACCCATTAAGTGGGCTTCTACACCATCAAAGCGTGCTAGCATAGGTACCATCAGTTCCATGTACTGATAACCGTAGGCTACATCTTTGTAGTGTTTGGGGTTGATAGCATCATTTTCAGTTGTCATGTTGTCATCAATTTCTTGGTTATAGGCTTTAGCAAATGTGTCAGGCCATAGTTGTTTATGAGCGTATTCATCATAGAAGTCTGATATGTATCTTCCATCACGACCGATAGGTGGTTGGTGACGCCATAACTCTTTGTCATTATCTATGTTCATTAGTATACATCTCCATTTTCTTTGATTTTGATATCTTCATAAGGGGCAGCTATTCTACGATAGAATTCGAGTTTAGCTCCCTCTAAGGCACCGACTACGTCATTGATTGTTTGATAACAAGGCTTTCTGAGGTAGTAGTCTCGGATGAATGTTGTGATAAGAAAGTTTAGTTCACCTGCTGTGTGAGGTTCATACTGAAGCATGTGAGCTGATTCACGATCTTTTTCTTTAATATATGGCATTAGATATTTACTTTAGTTTGTGTGAATAGTATTACTGCGAGTACAGCAACTGTTGCCAAGAGTATAATGCAAGTGAATATGTTTAGAATCATATATAGTACTCTTTAACTGCTTCAATAGCAGAGTTAATGTTGTGGTGGATTTCAGTAGCATACTGAACAATGAAGGGATGCTCAAACTGATCAGCATCCATAATACAGATGATGATCTTGTTTTTTGTATGAGCATGAGCGATTTCGCATACTGTACCCCATTTTTTACCTGCCATACTATCACGTAGGTCGGCAAGGATAACGGAGGAGTAGTGGATGTCTTGTAGATCACTCTTGAAGATTCTACCTGAGTTGTTTGTCAGGGTAAACGTAGATTTATTTTCTATGAAAGAGGTTCTACGTGTAGGGTCTAGACAGTCTATGTTACATGGGATAAGAGAAGACTTTACGTAGTTACGCCATGTTGTAGCTTCTTCATAAGTGAGTCCTTCGATACCTCCAGCTAAGTATACATGCTGTGAGTGAGGGAAGTGTTTCATTACATTTCCTTTACGATACGTAGCCAGTTAGCGGTATACCATACACCGCCTTGGCTAGCAGGTCTTACATGTTCAGTGAAGTCGTTGATATCAACTTCACACCATACTCTATTCTTTTCAGATAGATGTGGAGCAGACTTAGAATGACAGCAATGCCATCCTGGTCTATAAGCATAACCTTTGGTTGGATGTTCTTCAGCAGCATACCATTCATCAGTTATGAGTCTTTGTTTACGATTAATAAAGAGTGGTCCATATGTACCATCTTTTCGTTTATTAAACAGTTTGTACGCTATCATATGGTGCGGGTACTTCAGTTACTTCTTCCCATGCACAAAAGTGTACAACATTATTATCTTTGTCAGTACAGAATGAGTACATTCCGTCAATATGGTCAAAGAAGAATGTTTCACCTCCATCATGGTTGTTTAGTTTAAAATAACTACGTCTTTTAAGATCATACAGTTTCATTTTCAGTTCCTTTTTGATAAGGTCTGTACTTGTATAGAGGACATGTATAGCCTTTACAGTCATTTACAGCATATCTTGAACCAACACACTGTGTACAGAAGTCACGGATTGCTCGTGTAGGTGAGTTGACGATTCGTTTCTTTTCTTCTTGTGCTTTATTCCATGCTTCAAGTACTTTACCTCCTTTACGTTTAGCATGGTCACGTTTTTTACGCCACAGGGCTAAAGCATCTTGTCCTATTTGAAGGACTTCAGCTGGAGCGCCCATTCGTTTCTTTATTATAGTCATACGCATTCACCTAGCTTAGCTTGGTCTTCCATGTCGAAGAGAATGTCTTCAGCAAGGTAGGGTGAGAGGTCTACGTCAGAGTTTGGTAAAGTAACTTTTGTTACGATATAGAGTTCAGGATAGTCAGGCTCATTCTTTAAACCGTAAGAGTCAGTAGAACCTATTTCAGCAGGCTCATATTCAACTTCAACATTAAAGATAGTGCTGCTTGCTTCGTATTCAAATGTAAATGTACTCATTGTGATAGTACCTGTATAGTCATGTTGATAGCTTGGACAATCTGCATTTGTTCCATAGGATTTAATGCTGTCCAAGGACGGCTTTGAGGGAAGTACTCTTGCATTTTTGCATAGTACTTTTCTACATCACTCATACTCTAGCTCCAAGAAGTTTGTTTCAGAGGACATTACTGTCATGTTAAGAGAGGGTTGTTTGTCTCTCATTAGTTGCAGTATACTACAGGCATAAGCTGAACCACCATAGCTCTTTTTATGACAGCGGTATATAGAACCACTACTACCGTGGAAGAGGGTATAGTCACCTTCTTGTTCAGCTTTAGTGATACCTGAGTTCATACGCCATGAGTCACCATCAAGGTATCCTCCTTGCCATGATGCTAGGACTCTGTAGTATACTTTATTGTCAGTTCCTTCATTGAACTTTACTATCATCCACAGGTCTGGTTTATACATCGTCTTTAGCCCAATCCATATTGTAGCCTAGTTGTTCAAAGGCTGCAATGATTTCTTTGGGTAGTTCAAATACACCATCATAGTCTGTTAGTACACCATTACTGTTAAACCACATACTACCAGCTTCATCTTCACCATAAGCGTTATGTTCGAAGTAAGCTTTGTTAAAGAATATTTCGTAGTTTTTAGTTGTTATTGGTTTCATCGTTTACAAGCTCCAAGTGAGAGAAAGGATCAATGACAAATGATGCGCCTGACAGGAAGTTTTTGAATTGTTCAAGCACTTCATGTAGGGCTATTGCATCAAACTCGATAGTTACGCTTGAGTTATCGTATTCATTATAACATTTAAATGTAAATTTCATTTTAAACTCCGATAATTGCATTTGGGTTAATTGCTATTGCAGCGATAAGCTCTTGACCTTCCCATACTAGCTTTAGGGAGTCACCGCTTCTGCGTTTGTAGGAACCATGGGACTTGATATGGTCGATAACAAAGGCTTTGTTGAAGAACTGTTCTGTTTGTTTAGGTTTAACACGGTACTTTATATCTTCAATCCATCCTGGCGCACCGATAGTTATTTCTTCCCAGCAATCTTCATCTTTGTTAAAGTATTCGATAGCTTCACCTTCAGCCCATTGGAGGATAAGGTCATAGTGTGGATGTCTCATTGATAGCTTTCTATTAAATGTTCTTGATCATCGTAGTAGAGATCTTCGAATGGTACAAAATGGTTTTCTTGGCAACAAGATATTTTACTACCTTGAGGGTCACAACAGTAGCAGCAGTAGGGACCTTCATTACAAAGGTCAGCTATTACTTCAGAGCGTGTCATTTGCTTTTTCTTTTAGTTTGGTTTCAATGTATGCACGAAGTTCATCGATTTCCTCAGACAAACGGGCTTGAATCATGCCTTCGCTAATCATGCCTGTTTGGTGGTCTGGATGTTCTTCGCATCTTTGTAGGAAATCTTTGATGTCTTTGTATTTCATAGTTGATGTTCGATAAGGTCAGCTATCTTTTTAAAGTCGTAGTTCCATGTATCGTTTAGTTCAGCTAGGCTGAGTTGTTTTTGATGACCTTCTTCGTTTATAGTTACGAGGACTTGTGGATTACAGGAGTCAATTTCAGCCCATCTACGGACAGTTCTAGGTAATTCACCATCTTCTTCTTCTTCATAGGACTGGCGATAGAAGTCTGGTTCATTACTAAGCATACCGCTAGCGAATTTAAGTCCATTACCTTCATCAGCCTCAATCCAATGTCCGTTGTTTACAGCATTTTCTTTAATAGCAATGTCACATAACACACCTAAACAACAGAAGGTGTTAGGTGCAGGTTGAAGAGAGTCTTTACCTTGAAGGTACTCACCTGATCTAAGGGCATTAAGCCACATTTCTTTGATATGTTGTTTCATTTTAGGTTCTTTTGGTTGTATTCCGTCATTAAGTCTTTGTATTTGATACATTGACTTTTCTGTTTTTGATAATACTAACATGATGCCCAGCCGAAGAATACATAGTTAGTCTCAGAGACTTGTACGCATCCTGCTGGACCCCATTTATCATCTATTAGATCATTGTCCTCGAGTTGTTCATCAATCCATTCATAGAGTTTAACTTCTTTAGGTGGATCAATCATAACAAAGTCAGTTTTCTCACAGATACTACCTGTATAACCTTGATGACCATAAGTCCAGAAGGCATCTTGGATAGCAGTAGAGAATGCTTTAGCAGGGGTTGCCCCCGAGCTATGCACTACGAATGTTGTTGCACCCATTATTGTTGTACTCCTTGGATATTCCAAACAACTTCACGTTCAACGTGGAGAGGGAAGAGTTCGAAGAATTCACAGTCATCAATTTCGACTTGACTGTATTGACTTTGCATTTCATCAAAGGCATCTTCTACAGAATCACCTTGAGTGTAATGGTCATGATCATAGATGCAGAGGTATTTTTTCTTCATAGTTTATGTCCGTGTGAGGCTGCTACAGTTGAGAGGAAGAGAGATAAGGCAACGGAAGGTTCTTCTGCTGATTTATCAGAGACAGTTAGGAAACTGTTATAGTTACCATACACTGTGTTTACAGTGCCATACTCTTTGTCTATGAAGTATAGAGTTCCTGAATCAGGAAACTTGTATACACCTGAGACAGGGTAGGCTTTATGATTGTATTTATCCTCAGTGGGTTCTGGGAAGTTTTCAATTAGTTCAAATGTATACTGTTTCATATTAGAGGCTTTCGATTAAGTCAAGGGCATCTTGTGCATCACCAGCAAGATAGAGTTTATCGAGCATGGATTCACGGAGATTTTCATAATACACA
>Ga0209085_1000120_pt1 | contig 58305 bp, 56 predicted proteins | sample C_131016_EF_Meta_FD_187310 | JGI IMG/M metagenome (GOLD analysis project Ga0209085, IMG submission 187310) | Freshwater microbial communities from Lake Croche, Canada to study carbon cycling - C_131016_EF_MetaG (SPAdes) (version 2) | ecosystem: Environmental > Aquatic > Freshwater > Lake... | reverse complement strand
TTCCTCTATTCTAGCTTCGTCAGCTTTAATCCCAATTACTAGATGTTCGGTAAAGGATGTACAAGCATCGCTTAATAACCTCACAGAATGAAGTAAATTATAAATCATTACTGGCTTAAAGACATTTAATTCAAAATTCCCTTGACTGCCTGCAAAAGCAATTGCTGTATCATTACCCAGAACTTGCGTACACACCATGGTCATGGCTTCACTTTGTGTGGGGTTGACTTTACCTGGCATAATAGAAGACCCTGGCTCATTGGCTGGTAAAATAAGCTCTCCTAGTCCACAACGCGGTCCTGAACCTAACCAACGGATATCATTGGCAATTTTCATCAGAGAACAAGCTAAAGTTTTCAAGGCTCCACTAGCCATTACTAAAGCATCATGGGCGGCTAAGGACGCAAATTTATTCTCAGCACTGACAAAGGGACATCCTGTTAAACTGGCTATTAGAGCCGCAACTTTTTGGGCAAAGTGGGGATGTGTATTTAGTCCTGTGCCTACTGCTGTCCCGCCAATAGCTAATTCACAGAGATCACCCAAGCTACCTTCTATCCTAGACAGATCTTTGCCTAGTTGAGCAACATAGCCAGAAAATTCTTGTCCTAGTGTGAGAGGAACTGCATCCATTAAGTGGGTGCGACCAATTTTTATAATATTTTTAAAGTGTACAGACTTTTCTTCTAGAGCTTCTTTTAAACTAGTTACTGCTGGAATGAGCTTTTCTTTTATTTCTAATACTGCAGCTATATACATTGCTGTCGGAAAGGTATCATTCGATGATTGCGACATATTGACATGATCATTGGGATGGATGGGTTTTTTACTCCCTAAAACTCCCCCTGACAGTTCAATTGCTCGATTAGAAATTACCTCATTGACATTCATATTACTTTGTGTACCAGATCCAGTTTGCCAAACCTTAAGAGGAAAATGGTCATCGAGCTTACCAGTAATTACTTCATCAGCCGCCTTTATGATTAAGGTAGCTAGTTCAGGACTCAATTTACCTAGTTCTTGATTGACAATAGCAGCCGCTTTTTTGAGTAGGCCAAAGGCATGAATGACCTCTTTGGGCATCAGATCCTCTCCTATATTGAAGTAAAGTAGGGATCTCTGTGTCTGTGCGCCCCAATAACAATCACAGGCTACTTCAATAGGACCCATACTGTCTGTTTCTTCTCTGAAAGTCATATTTTTTTGACAGAATAATTTTTATTTGTTATAATCAATTTACTACACTGAAAGTCCCTATTATGCAGCAACGATTAAAAAGTTGGGAGTCCCCCCGCAAACAAGGACGAAACAATAAAGGAAAAGGCGGCTCGGCTAGAGCAAGACAGCTGAAAAAGAAATTTTCTAACCTACGCCAAAAACTGAAAGAACAAAACAATAACCAAGAAAGGGAGAGTCAAATGACTCTCCCTTTTGTTCTAACAGTAGTTATAAATCATTTACAGCAAATTTGGATCAAATGAAGCTCATATAAAAATGCTAAAACCCATGCGGGGCGACGCCCCGATCCCCTGGTTTTGGAGTGTTTCTGGTCGCAAAATGCTGTAAGTGACGTTTTATAAATAAGAATGAATTATAACCTATGTGTTCTCTGCTATAATGTTTTTGCGGTTGCAAAAATTTAGTAACTCAAAAATCAGGCTCGATCATCTTTGATTAGAGTTAAAGCAACTTACTAATTTCAACCACACTTATCTTAAAGGGTTAATTAAATGTACTCAGAAGAATATCCCGTTACAATAGATAAATTAAAATCTGCAATTGTTCCCAATCCATTGATTGTTACTCCCAATATGGTGGTAATGGATGTTATTGCTCAAATGAGTAGTATTCGTTCCATATGCTCAACTTCTAAAACAGCAGATAGTCAAGTAGACTACCTAAATATTGAGGCACGCTCAAGTTGTGTCATGGTGGTGGAAAACAATAAGCTGGTTGGGATTTTAACTGAACGAGATGTAGTAAGGCTAAGTGTTCAGCCAAGAGCTTTAGATAAAATGGCCGTTGGTGAGGTGATGACTTCACCCGTTGTAACCCTGCGCGAGTCTAATTGCACCGATTTTTTCTTTGTCATTAATCTTTTACAACAGTATCATATTCGCCATTTACCCATTGTCGATGCTCAAGATCATTTAGTTGGACTGGTAACCCATGAAACCATCCAACAAATAGCAAATCCTGTCAACCTCTTAAAATTACGTTCTGTCGCTGAAATAATGACAAGAGAGGTAATTTATGCAACTTCTAATGTCACTGTAGCGGAAGTAGCTAGCCTAATGACAGAACATCGAGTTAGTTCTATAGTTTTGGTACAAGAAAGAAAAATTAATGAGCAGGAATCCTTAAAAATACCTATTGGCATTCTGACTGAACGGGATATTGTGCAATTTCAGGCTTTGAATTTAAACCTAAAAACTTATCAGGCAGAAGCTGTAATGAGTACGCCAATCTTTACGGTTAGTCCAGAAGATTCTCTATTGGCTGTTCAACAGACGATGAAGCAAAGATTCATCAATCGAGTAGTAGTAATAGGTACTCAGGGGGAATTATTAGGTATTATTACTCAAACAAGTCTTTTGCAAGCACTGAATCCATTAGAACTATATAAATTAACACAAATTTTAGAAGGGAAAGTATTACAACTAGAAAATGAATCAGCTAAACTAGCCGCAATTGTTGAATCATCTCGGGATGCTATTATTAGTCAAACTCTTGATGGTATGATCCTCAGTTGGAACCGCTCTGCAGAAAAATTATTTGGCTACTCTGCCCAAGAAATTATAGGTAAACATATTTCTATATTAATTCCTTTGGAGTTTCAGTATGAAGAAAATTTAATTTTGCAAAAAATTATCCAAGGAGAGAATATAAATACTTATGAAAGTAAGCGACATATAAAGAATGGCACTCTAATCGATATAGAATTGACAGTTTCACCTATTTGGGGAGACGTTAATTCTGTGATCGGGGTATCTAAAATTGCTAGAGATATTAGCGAACGTAAACAAAATGAAATTATTTTGCAACAAACCAACGAAGAATTGCTACGCGCTACACGTCTTAAAGACGAATTCCTCGCCAGTATGAGCCACGAACTTCGCACACCACTCAATGCTATTTTGGGTCTGTCAGAAGTTTTGGAAGAAAGAGTTTTAGGTTTAGTAAACAAAGAGCAAATTAAAGCATTGCAAACTATAAGAGATAGTGGGAGACATCTTTTAGCATTAATTAATGATATTCTAGATGTAGCGAAAATTGAATCTGGGGAAATAAAATTAGCTTTAATTTCTACTTCTATTAAGGATTTATGCCAATCGAGTATAGTATTTATTAAACAGCAAGCATTACAAAAAAATATTCAACTTAACTTCAAAATTCAAGACAATTTACCTAAGGTATTAATAGATGAACTGCGAATGCGTCAGGTATTAATCAATCTCCTCACTAATGCCGTCAAATTCACTCCAGAAAATGGAAAAATTACCCTAGAAGTTAGCCAAATTTCCTATATTTCTGAACAAAACTTCTTGCGAATTGCCGTAATTGATACTGGTATTGGTATTTCACGAAAGAATATAAAGAAACTATTTAAACCATTCATCCAAATTGATAATGCTTTGAATCGTGAACAGACAGGGACAGGTTTAGGATTGGCATTAGTTAAACGAATTGTAGAACTACATGGTGGAAAGGTTGAAGTTACCAGTGAACTAAATGTAGGGAGTTGTTTTACCATTGAGTTACCGTATAATGTTAGTTCTCCTGATTTAATTGAAATCAATACAGATAAGGAAGTAAAAATTATTTTAGAAGATGATTCTGCCTCTGCTAATCTAGCTAATAAGCCAACACCTCTAATCCTATTAGCAGAAGATAATCCAGCCAATATCAGTACTTTTTCTTGTTACCTTAAAGCCAAGGGCTATCTTATTGAATTAGCAAAAAATGGTCAAGAAGCTATTGACTTTACGATAAATCATAGACCTGATTTAATTTTAATGGATATCCAAATGCCAAAAGTGGATGGCTTAGAAGCAATAAAACAGATTCGTTCAAATCCCAATCGGGCTGATATTCCAATTATTGCACTAACAGCTTTAGCGATGCCAGGAGATCGAGAACATTGCTTAGAAGCAGGAGCAAATGAATATCTCACCAAACCAGTTCAAATGAAAGAACTAGTAATGATGATTGAAAGGTTTTTATATCTCAAGAAATAGTCCCTTTATTTTTGAGGACAAGGTAGATCCACCGTAAAACAACTGCCAACTCCTAACTCACTAGTTACCCCCACTTGCCCGTTATGTAACTCAACAATTTGTTTCACTAGGGATAGTCCTAGTCCCATTCCAGCATATTCTCGGTTAAGTTTACTGTCAATTTGCACAAAAGGTTGAAATATTTCCTTTATATTTTCAGGAGCGATGCCTATTCCAGTATCTATCACAGCAATTTGGAGATAATTTTGCTGTGTCGTCTCTTTCTTTTTAGACCACAGGAAGGCCTCTAAGGTAATTTTTCCCCCTTCTGGTGTGAATTTTACGGCATTAGTGAGTAAATTGATTACAACTTGTCGAATCCGCTGTTCATCAACATATAAATATGGAAGGTTAGAAGGGATTTTGATTTCTAGTTGGATATGTTTTTGTAATACTTGTTGTTTAATAGATACTAAACTAGAGGAACAAAGAAGAGGTATGTTAACAAGAGAATTTTTTAAATTAAGTTGACTTGATTCAATTTTGGACAGATCCAGAATATCATTGATTAGCGATAGCAGATGCAAAGAATTATCTTCAATATTACTTAAAATTGTCATTTGTTCCTTGTTTACATTACCAACAATTTCTTCTCGTAGAACTTCAACTAGTCCTAAAATAGCGTTGAGAGGAGTACGAAGTTCATGGCTGATGTTAGCGAGGAAATGATCCTTGAGACGGATAGCACGTCTTAACTCTAACTGACTAATAACTAGACGACTTAGGATTTTCAGTTGGCTAATTTGTTTAGGTGTTAAATTTTTGGGCTGGGGATCGATGACACATAATGTCCCTAGAAAATATTTATCAGATGTAATTAACGGTGCTCCTGCATAAAAGCGAATTAACGGATCAGATATTACTAATGGATTATCTGAAAACCGATAGTCTTTGGTGGCATCTGGAACAATCAACATGGTCTCATTGGCAACAGCATGACCACAAAAAGAAATCTCACGAGGGGTTTGTGAAGCATCAATGCCAACTTACTTTGGACTTGAACCATTGACGATCGTCATCAATTAATGAAATGAGAGCTATTTTGGTTTCACAAATTTCGGCAGCTAGTTGTGTTAAATCATCAAATTCTTGCTCTGGTAAGGTGTCAAGTATTTGATAACGCCTTAAGGCTGCTAGTCGTTCATTTTCGTTCTGTGGTATTTTAGGTTTTTCCATTCAAAAATTTACTGATTACCTTAAGTAAAAAAATTAGTCAATAGGTAGTTGGCCATTGTCTATCTTTTCTCAGATATAGTTTAATGTCAACCGTATAAGCCACACTTTTTATTTTTTGAACTTACAGTAATTTGAGACCAGATAAGTCACAAAACCAGAGTTGCGGGGCTACCCTACGGGCTGCCTACGTCAACGTCCCACACTGGTTTTGGTTTTTAAATCGTGGCTTAATAAATCCCTTTGGGCGGCTACTCCCACAAGATTTGCTGTAAATGTAGAAACTGGACATACAGACAGTCTGTCAGGAGAGCAAGAGCGTTGCTTAGAAGCAGGAGTGAATGAAGATCTCACAAAACCAATTAAAATGAGAGAATTGCTGTCCACTATTCAACAACTTTTAATTACAAAAGTACTATGAAAACTGCTTCTATTATAGTTATTGATGACGAGCCTGATAATTTTGAGGTGATTGAAGGTTTTTTAAAAAAGGATGACTATGAGTTGCACTATTGCAATGATGGTCAACAAGCAATCAACTCTTTGGACTTTCTTAACCCTGATTTGATTCTCCTTGATGTAATGATGCCAGGTTTAAACGGTATCGAAATTTGTCAGAAAATTAAAGCAAGACCAGAATGGCAAACCATTCCCATCATTATTGTCACAGCCCTGACTTCCAAGAAAAATTTAGCTCAATGTTTAGAAGCAGGTGCTAATGACTTTATTAGTAAGCCTATCGATAGTCTTGAACTGCGTGCGCGGATTCAATCTATGTTACGCATCAAGAAACAATATGATCAAATCGAAAAGTTTTCTGTACTCCAGAGGGATACCATCAACATCTTGGGGAGAAATTTAGATGAGTTAACTGGTAATATAGCTTTTAATTTATCTCACGAATTTAATACTCCCCTTAATGGCATTGTAGGCGTGATTAGACTGCTCAAAGCTAATCTAAGAAAAATGGATATTGACGACATCGATAAGATGTTAGATTCGGCTGAGCGATCTGTCAGTCGCTTAGAAGAGTTAACCAAAAAACTCTTCATTTATTTAGAATTAGAAAAACTCTCTAATCATTCCTCTATTGCATCTGTTCAAACTAAATTTTCCACTTCGATTATTGAAGCGGTTTTGAATCCTCTTGCTAAAAAAAGCCACCGCGCCGATGACTTGGTCTTGGAAATTGAGGAAGCTGAGGTATCTCTATCAGAGGAACATTTATTGATTATTCTTCATGAGTTAATCGACAATGCGCTGAAATTTTCTCAACCAGGGACAGCGCTCAAAATAAAAAATCAGGTCATAGGGGAGATGTTGCATCTCTCCATTGAAGATAACGGTATTGGGATGACAACAGAACAAATTTCTCAAATTGAGGCTGTTAGGCATTTTGAACGCCAAACCTATGCCGAACAAGGTCTCGGTTTGGGCTTGAAAATTGTCAAGAAAATTGTGGTCTTGGCTAAAGGTAAGTTCTCAATTACTAGCATTCCCCAAGCGAAGACAATAGTAAATATTAGTCTGCCAAGAGTTCACAATTAAGAGTCTTCCCTGCTGTCTTCATCTTGCTTAATCGCCTATAATAAAAAACAATCAAGATTAAATAGAAAAACAATGATTTTACCTGGGACAACAGTTAAGGTGACTAACCCGAATGAAACCTATTACCGTTTTGAAGGTCTAGTGCAAAGGATAAGTGATGGAAAAGTAGCTGTTCTCTTTGAAGGAGGTAACTGGGATAAACTAGTCACCTTTAAACTCTCTGAAGTAGAAGAAGTAGAATTAGATACTAAGAAAAAAGGCAGTTAAAATACTTTCATGCGCCTTCCCCTCCCTCAATTTAATAATGATCGTCTTCACCCTAAACATATTGGTGAGGTGATTGAAACTGCCACAAGTGAATATTTAGCGCAATGTCTAGAACCTGAAGAGTTAAGCTTTCCCAGCATTCCCCCTTTTGGCAGTTGGGTCAAGGCTATAGAGGAAGAATCAGGTAATATCATCATGGGAGTGGTTACTTATGCGACAACAAGTCCTATAGACTCTGTGCATCGGGCGAGACCTTTAGGACTCTCTCTAGACCAGTTAAAAGAGCAACAACCGCAAATCTTTGCTATGCTGAAAACTGAGTTTAGAGTGACTCTAGTCGGCTTTGAAACCTACAATAATTCTGCTAATGGTAATGGCAAAAAAGGCAGAGATATCTATCAATACTTCCCACCCCGTCCGCCCCAAATCCATCAGGCAGTCTATCAGTGTGAAGCAGCAGAAGTACTGAGATTTACGCAAAAGTTGGATTTTTTACGTATTCTCTTTCAGGTTAGTTATACTCCTGTAGAACCCCTAGTAGCCGCAGTAATCCGCGAAATATATACTCTACGTCAAGCTGATCGGAATTGGCTAGTACAAGTAGGGAGACAATTGAGTATTCTTCTCAAAGATGATTATGACCGTCTAGGCTATATACTTTCCCAAATCCATTAAATTATGAAGATTTGTAAGATTTCTGAGGAAATGAAAATTAAACTTGCTATCCTGAAAATAGGAAGAAAAACTTCCTGTCACAGGTAACAGATAAACGACCGAAGGAGAAGAAAATCTATTGAAGTTAAAGTCTGTCTTGTTGAGCACAAATAATAGCAGCAACCCAGAATTGAGCCTGTATCCCTATTAAAATAGAGATTCAAGGGAGTTAATAGACCAAGTTAGTCTAACTCTATCTAGTCTTGAAATACGTAAAGGGATGACTATGGAACTTCTGTAGGGTTGCTGCTATTTTTAACTAGGTATTTTCTGCCTGATTTTTAAAGGAATCTGTAAAGGCTGTTCAGCCTGAGCTAGAATCTCTAAAAGAGCATCTCTAACTAAAGGATGCTCCTCAATGGTAAGCATTAAACGATAATGTTCAGTTAAAGGGTAGTTAACTTTTTTGTTATTAGCTAAATAATGTAGAGCAATGAGCCTTTTAAGAGGGTCTTGATGCGTTAAATCTGCTAAATAATTTTCCAATTTAGTTTCACAAGAGCGGTTATTTTGTCCCAAAATATACCAACTCAAGAGAGAAAGGGTAATGAGAGTACCTAGACCCTGTAAAATACTGCCTAGAGCTAGCCAACGATTTTCTGAATCAGTCCAAACAGAAGCAGCTAAATAGGTACTTAAAGCGGCAAAACCACCACTTAGTACAGCTATCAATAACTTTAAATTAGAACCCGATAAAAAAGCTTGCCAAAAACGCCATGATATCTCCTTTGTTTGGAGGAGATAGACTAAAGCCATAATACCTATACCTGTGCTTGTTGCAAGAACTATCTGCCAGTTCCATAACAACATAGAGACAAATAATAGTCCCGTTAAGGAGTAAATGACAATTCTCTGAGTTTGTTTGTTGCTGAAAAACTTAACTAATTGGACAAATAAGAATCTGATCCCTTGTAGAGATTGAGCGCTGAGTCTTTTTTTTAGGCGGGGGTTATGATGTTTTACCCGATAGGCAAAGGGCTTCACGATAGCATATATATGAGTACTTTTAAACAGTTTAGCATAGATTAACTGCATTAGCTTTAACTAATTAAATGATGTTCTAGCGCAAATCGCACTATTTCAGTTCGATTACTACTTTTTGTCTTACGCAAAAGACTACTGACATACTTTTCTACTGTTTTAGGACTGAGATGGAGTTTATGCCCAATTTCGATATTAGAAAGTCCATTACTAATTAAACTGAGAACCTCTTTTTCTCGCACTGTTAAATCCAAGGTAATTGTGGGAGAATCAACCGCTTCATTTTTCGCATCTATATAATATTTTTGAGATTGAAAAATCTGTGATCTTTCTAATAAATTTTTGACAACAGCCCCTAATTCTTCTATTTCAAAAGGTTTCGGTAAATAGACATCACATCCTGTTTGATAGCCTCTAATTCTTTCTTGTGTGCTCCCATATTCTGTTAAAAGAATAACTGGAAGTAATCTAAATTCGGGTTTTTGACGGATTTGTCTAATTAATTCATAGCCATCAATTTGGGGCATTTTAATATCGGAAATTAAGAGATGAGGGCGATAGCTATCTAATAATTTTAAGGCTTGTACTCCATTATTAGCTACTACAACATAATAGCCTGATAGCTCTAAATATTCTTGAACTAGTAAGCAAATTCCCACATCATCATCTGCTAGTAGAATCGGTAAAGGCATCGATGCTCCTTAGAGTTAGGTAAATATCCTTTATCTATTATTTTAAAGCCCAAGCCAAGAGGCGTGTTAACGTAATGTTAGATTAATTTTTAACAGTTGTGCAGAGTTAAAGCCAATAAAATGCATCATCGAGGCAGACGCAGAAAAATTAGAAAAACAGATTACCCAATAGGCAACAAACAAGTCCTTTTAGCTTGGTGGCAAGTAGGGGAAAAATAGGGTATAATGTAATACTATATACAGAAAATTGAAATACCTCAAAAGGAAATTTTTTACAGATAAGATCAGGAAGACGAAGCCGAGATGATGTAAAGTAAAGTGAGACAAATAGCGAAAATTATCACAATTGCAACATGGCTTATCAGAGAGTGTTACTCAAATTAAGTGGGGAAGCCCTAATGGGAAACCTAGGCTATGGGATTGATCCCCAAATAGTAAATGACATCGCTGAAGAAATCTCAGAGGTGGTCGAACTTGGAGTTCAACTCTCAATAGTTGTCGGTGGTGGTAACATTTTTCGTGGAGTCAAAGCGGCTGCAGGAGGAATGGATAGGGCTACTGCTGACTATATTGGTATGATTGCAACGGTAATGAATGCCATGACTCTGCAAGAGGCCTTAGAACGTCGAGAGATTCCCACTCGTGTACTAACAGCCATAGCAATGCAGGAAGTGGCTGAAACATATATACGGCGACGGGCGATCCGTCATTTGGAAAAAGGACGTGTTGTGATTTTTGGGGCAGGTTCAGGTAATCCCTTTTTTACAACTGATACAACAGCAGCTTTACGTGCTGCAGAAATCAATGCACAAATAGTATTTAAAGCGACTAAAGTGGATGGGATCTATGACTGTGATCCTAAAAATAATCCAGATGCACGTCTTTACAAAAGTCTCAACTATGGTCATGTTTTGAGCCATGATTTACGAGTCATGGATGGAACGGCTATAGCACTTTGTAAAGAACAAAATATTCCGATTCTAGTTTTCAATTTATCAGTACGGGGAAATATCATCCGTGCTATCAAGGGTGAATCTGTTGGAACAATTGTAGGAGGTTTCTGTGAAGTTAGCTGAGATCAAAGACCATATGCAAAAGAGTATTGAATCTACTCAACGCTCTTTTAATACCATTCGCACAGGTAGGGCTAATGCTGCCTTATTGGATCGGATAACTGTAGACTATTATGGGACAGAAACCCCTCTTAAATCTCTCGCCAATATTAGTACCCCAGATTCAACAACGATTGCTATTCAGCCCTATGATAAGAAAAGCATGGCGCAGATTGAAAAAGCGATCTCCATGTCAGATCTTGGATTAACCCCTAATAATGACGGTCAAATTATACGTCTCAACATCCCACCTTTAACAGCAGAGCGTCGCAAAGAATTAGCTAAACAGGCTTCTAAACTAGCCGAAGAGGGGAAAATAGCTTTGCGGAATATTCGCCGTGATGCTGTTGATTTTGTCCGCAAACAGGAAAAGAATCGCGAGATGCCCGAAGATGAAGCGCGGGATTTACAAGAACAAATTCAGAAGGTCACAGATCAGTATATTAGTAAAGTGGAAGAACTCTTAAGTGCTAAAGAAAAAGATATCTTAAACCTTTAGGAAAACAGGGATTAAGGAGATAGGGGGAAGCAGCCTCCTGTCTCCCTCCCTAAAGCAAACTTCGGTGCGTCCTAATGAGGCCCCTGATTCCTGAGATGAGCTAAGAAACTATAAGCGCCTTAAGTCTGAGGTTGAAACTTAAAGAGAGAATAGACTACATTACGACGAATATCAATCATCATTTCTAGAAACATTTGATAGCCTTCTTGCTTATATTCAATGAGAGGATCAAGTTGGGCATAGCCTCTTAAGCCAATAGATTCCTTCAAAGCTTCCATTGCTTGTAAATGTTCTTTCCACAAAGAATCTATTTGATTGAGGATAAAGAATCTTTCCGCATCGCGCATTAAACCTGGTCGCACACGATCTACTTCGATTTCTTTTTTCTCATAAGCCATGCGGACTTCTTCATGTAAGAAAGTTTTAATGTCACTTACCTGTAGGTCCTGTACATCTTCTATGGTGATTCCTTCTAAAAGATAGACAAATTCTTTGGACTTATTGAGCATCCCTTCTAAGTTCCATTCTTCAGTTGGTAAGTCTGGATTAATATAGGCATCGACTATTTCATCCATAGTTTTTTCAGCATATTGTAAGACCTGTTCTTTGAGATCTAGCCCTTCTAGAACGCGACGACGTTCAGCATAGATGGCTTTACGCTGATTGTTCATTACCTCGTCATACTCAAAGACTTGCTTACGAGTATCATAGTAGAAGGTTTCTACTTTCTTTTGAGCCCCTTCTAAAGAGCGTGTCAACATTTTCGACTCAATAGGCATATCTTCTTCTACTCGAAAGGCATTCATCAAGCCTGCCACTCTATCTCCGCCAAAAATCCTCAGTAAGTTATCTTCTAGACTCAAAAAGAATTTCGTCGAACCAGGGTCACCTTGTCTAGCCGCTCTTCCTCGTAATTGGTTGTCAATCCTTCTCGATTCGTGGCGTTCTGTCCCTATAACATGGAGTCCACCTGATTGTACCACTTCATCGTGTTCGCGGTCTGTAAAGTTCTCATATTCTTTTCTGATTGCCTTATAGACTGCCCGTAATTTAGTGATCACGGGATCATCTGTGGGAGCTTTTTCGGCTGCTACGGCTATTTTCTCATCGGCTTCTAGTTCCGAGAGACTCTGTTGTCCATATTTGTCAACGGCAAACTTAACCGCCTCCTTGAGCATTTGTTCACTTTCAGGTGAGAGTTCTGTCGGGAATAGGTCTTTAGAAGTTGCACGCCAACTCTTAGGTTTAGGTTTATCTCCGCCAAACCCTTGGGGACGATCTCTTTTAGTGCTTCCCTGTACAGCGTAAGGACTATCTCCTTCTGGCTGAACTATTTTGGGCATGAAGTATTCCCTGATCTTCAGACGTGACATATAATCAGCATTGCCACCTAGGATAATGTCTGTTCCTCGTCCTGCCATGTTGGTGGCAATAGTTACTGCTCCTTTTCTCCCTGCTTGAGCGATAATTTCTGATTCTCTTTCAACATTTTCTGGTCTGGCATTCAGTATGTTATGAGGGATTTTTTTCTTAGCGAGAAAGGCGGCTAAGACTTCTGATTTTTCTACACTTGTTGTTCCTACTAGAACAGGACGACCCATCTTATACATAGCCTCGCATTCATCAGCGATGGCTTGCCATTTCGACTTTTCATTTTTATAGACTACATCTGAGAGATCTTCCCGTTTTGAAGGGCGGTTAGTGGGTATAATTGTTACCTGTAGATTATAGACCTTCTCTAATTCTGTTTCTTCTGTTTTGGCTGTACCTGTCATGCCGCCTAATTTAGGATAGAGCAAGAAGAAGTTTTGATAGGTAATTGTGGCTAGAGTTTGTGTTTCTTTTTGGACTTCTACTCCTTCTTTAGCTTCTATGGCTTGATGTAGTCCATCACTCCAGCGTCTACCTGGCATTACCCTTCCTGTAAATTCATCTACGATAACTATTTCCCCATTGCGGACAATGTAGTTGACATCTTTGATATAGAGTTCCTTGGCTTTTATGGCGTTAAAAATATAGTGCGCCCAAGGATTTTCTATTTCATAGAGATCTTTAACTCCTAGGAGTTGTTCGGCTTTTTTAAAGCCTTCATCAGTCATTAAAACATTACGACCCTTTTCATCTACTTCATAATGCCCTCCGTCTGACTCCTCAATTTGTTTAACTAAGAGGCTAGCTATTTGAGATGCTTGTGTATATTTTTCGCTTGACTCGTCCACTTGTCCAGAGATGATCAGTGGGGTTCTTGCTTCATCAATCAGTACTGAGTCTACCTCATCAATGACACAGTAGTTAAAGGGTCTTTGTACTACATCAGCCATTGAGGTAGCCATATTATCTCTGAGGTAGTCAAAGCCTAACTCACTGTTTGTTGTATATGTGATGTCACAAGCATAGTTTTTTTTTCGTTCGGCTGCGTCCATGCCCTGCTGAATTAGTCCGACTGAGAGTCCTAGGAATCTGTGTACTTGTCCCATCCATTCAGCATCCCGACGGGCTAAATAGTCATTGACGGTCACCACATGAACTCCGCGTCCTGTCAGTCCATTCAGATAGGCTGGTAGAGTGGAAACTAGTGTCTTTCCTTCTCCTGTTTTCATCTCAGCTATCTGTCCTTGGTGTAGTACAATTCCCCCTAACATTTGTACGTCAAAGTGGCGCATCCCGAGGACTCTTTTGCTAGCTTCTCTAACTATGGCGAAGGCTTCTGGTAGGATATCCTCTAATATGTCCTCTCTCTCTCTTTCGTTGCGTACCCCTTCTAACCGGTCTTTAAATGCGGCTGTTTTGGCTTTTAACTCTTCATCTGAGAGAGTTTGTAATTCTTCTTCTAGTAGGTTGATTTCTGTAACTAGAGGCTGAATTTTTTTGATTTTCCGAAGATTGGGATCGCCTAGTAATGTTTTTAACATAGTTTTTTCTTATAACCCATCTAATAGAGAGCTTCTCTTAGTATCTTGTCTTTCTTATATGAATTACTAATTTTAACATTTTTAAGCATTTACGGGGTGTTCTCCCATTGATTAGATAACGTGCGAAAATCAAAGCTCTTAGCGCTTGGATGACAAGAAATACAGGTTCTATAGGTGACTGGTTGAGGTAGGGGGACGAGGGGATGAATCGCTTTAAAATAGCGGGATTCTTCTAGGTGTATCGGAAGAGGTTCATCTCTATTGAGAGGACGAGAATAGGCTCTGATGTAGTCCCAGATTAAAATTTGTGTCAAGCTGATCAGATTTACTGAAGTTCCATAATGATTTTGAGGTTTTTCTAGGATTTGGCGCCAAGTTTCTGTCGGTAGTACTTCCGGGGGTAGAGCTAGATGACAACTTGAGCAAGATTCTAAATAGGTTTCTCTTCCAGTAGAAAATTGTTCAGGAATAGGCTCTAAAGACCAAGCTGCTATTTGTCCTCCTGTTACTAGACAGAAGAGGACAAGAGCGAGAATCATTAGCGGGCGAGATAAGCTAGTAGGCATCAGGAGGATAGAGGAATCGGGCGAGTGGGAACAGGAATTTAGACTATTGTTCTTGTATCTACTGTAACCGAACATAATAGACGTTGGACAATGTTTTTGGATCCCCTTCCTGCAGTTGGGATCAGCCGATGCGATAGTACATAAGGGGCAACGAATTTCACATCATCGGGGAGAGTATATTTTCTCCCTTCTAGAAAAGCCCAGGACTGGGCTGCTTTTTGTAGTGCCAAAGTACCTCGTGGGCTGACTCCTAAGATAATTTCGTCGTCTTGACGGGATGCTTGGACTAAAGCCACTATATACTGCTGAATTTCTGTCGTCACTTTAATCTGCCGGACTGCTTTCTGGAGTTGCAAGAGGTTTTCTAGAGATAGACAGGGTAAGAGTTCTTCGGCCTTAGTTTGCTTAGATTGTCTTTGCAACATTTTAACTTCTTCTTGATGCGTAGGATAGCCTAAGCTCAATGAGATAGCAAAACGATCCATCTGTGCTTCAGGTAGTGGGAAGGTTCCCTGATATTCAATCGGGTTTTGTGTGGCAATGACAAAGAACGGCTGTGGCACCTGGCGAGTTTCCCCATCTATAGTAATTTGCTTTTCTTCCATCACTTCTAGTAAGGCAGACTGAGTGCGAGGAGTTGCTCTATTAATTTCATCAGCTAATAAAACGTTGGCAAAAGCCGGTCCTGGTAGAAATTCAAACCCTCTAGTACTGGGATTCCAAATGTTAGTTCCGGTGATGTCACTGGGTAGGAGGTCGGGGGTGCATTGAATACGCTGAAATCTTCCATTAACAGAACGGGCTAACGATTTAGCTAAAAGTGTTTTACCTACGCCTGGAACATCCTCTAGGAGTGCGTGGCCTTCACTCAACAGAGCGACCAACACTAGACGGATCTCTTGTTCTTTTCCTACTAGAGTTAGACTTAAATTATCTATTAGATCGGTGATTAAATTTTGCATAGGGTAAAATGACGCAAAGCCTTTACTTTTAGATTGCCCAGTCTCAATCTAACAGATCTTAATGTGTAAGACTTAGTAATTCTCTAGCTGTTTGACAATCTTGTTCAATTTGGTACTTTAGATCTTCAAGGGAATTGAATCGCATTTCTGGTCGGATAAACTGTTCTAAACTTACTGTGAGAGTTTCCCCATAGATATCTGAGTTCCAGTCTAGTATGTGTACCTCAATGGTGACTTTTTCACCTTGGACTGTTGGTCTTCTACCGATATTGAGTACTCCTTTTTGAGAATTTTCGTTGATTAAAACCTTAACTGAGTAAACGCCAAAACAGGGGAGTAGTTTTTCTTCTTCGACTTCTAAGTTGGCTGTAGGAAAACCGAGGGTTCTGCCTAGTTGTTTTCCTGGGATGACTTTTCCTGTTAAGCTGTAACTTCTGCCTAACATCTGATTAGCTAGGGTTATTTTCCCCTCTGCTAAATAATTCCGAATCTCTGAACTGCTGATCCTTTCACCTTGTTTTTTCAGCTTGACTACTACTACTTCTATGCCTAACTGGGCGGCTATTTCCTCAAGTTCTTTGACTGTTCCTTGGCGTTGATATCCAAAGCAGAAGTTCTCTCCTACACTTATACATTTAGCGTTTAATTCTTGGATCAGAATTTTCTTGACAAATTCTTCCCCACTGAGGGCGGCGAATTCAGCATTGAAGGGGAGTAAGATAACTTGATTAATACCTAAACGTTTAAATTGGGCAATTTTTTCTGCTAATGGTGTTAATAATTTTTGTTTTTGACCGCTAAAAAATTCTTTGGGATGAGGTTCAAAGGTTACAACAGTAGGGTAACCATGAGGATAACTCAGTATTGGTTTGAGAACATCCTGATGTCCTAAATGGACACCGTCAAAGTTACCTAAGGCGATTGCTGTGGGTGTGATTAAGTTGCCGTCTAAATAGCCTAATAGCACAACTGTACGCAATTGATTAATGACCCATTTAACCTTTGTTCTAGACTAGGGTTTAATTAGGGAGGGGTCTCCTTGATATCATAAGCTATAATTAGAAGCAACAGGGGTGGGTAAGCTAAAACGCATTTTAAATGCGTTTTAGCAGGGCGAGTGAATGTGGGGTGTGGGGCGAGTTTTGCACAAATAAATAATAGTTTTTTAAAATATGCAACTTAAGGTCCTTTTAGCTTAATTAACCTGTTGAAAAGCTTGGCAATATTAGTACATACAATTAAACTATCGAAGTGAGACCCTAAATAGTACTATAATTTGAGCGCAAAAACCATTTAATTCAGTACATTAGGACGAAAGCAACAAGCTACATTAATCGCCGTTGCCAATCACCTACTTTAAGTTTTCAAATCTTTACTACTGGTGTCTTTTTTCCAACATGACTCCAGCAATTGAACTCGATAGACGTACCAAAAAACACGAGGCTGCCAAACTGAGGAAATTTCGGCATTAAAAAGTGGCTGATTCAGATATTTCCAGAGAGGATGGCAGATTTGTCTAGTTTTCCATAGCATAAAAATTCAGTTTCGCACGAGATAGAACACAACAAAAAGTTGAAATGATGACCTTAATTAGTTGATAAATAGCTTGAGATTTCAGACTCTGAGATTTAGTAAACTGTTTAAGGCTTTCTATTTTTAGTTTAAAATGAAACTCAGAAAGAAGTTAGCAAAAATTACGTTTTTTTGTAATCTTTCATATAACTTTAAGAAGTAGCCAAGTGGAAAAAATATTTTTGAGTCTAGGTTCAGCTTTAGCGGCTCTAGCCATAGCTGGCGGAGCATTTGGTGCTCATGCACTAAAAAAGCACCTCCCGCCAGAGAGTCTGAGTATTTTTGAGACAGGGATCAGGTTTCAAATGTACCATGCAATAGCTTTAATTTTAGTGGGCTTGTTATTAGAAAAGCCAGAAATACCTGTTAAAGGACTGCTGATTGCTGGTTATACTTTTTTAGGGGGTGTGCTCGTCTTCTCAGGTAGTCTTTATGCCCTAAGTTTAAGTGGAATGAAAATTTTAGGTGCTATTACGCCTCTGGGGGGATTAGCTTTAATCATTGGTTGGCTTAGTTTATCGATTACGATCTGGTTATCTTCAGCAAAATAATCATCTACAGAGTACCAAGACCTGATAAATTACAGTTACCTAAGAAAAGAAAAAAATAAGATATCTCCTACATAGAGTATGAAAGTTCTGGTTATTGGCGGCGATGGGTATTGTGGATGGGCAACGGCTTTACATCTTTCTAACAGAGGGTATGAAGTCGGTATTCTCGATAATTTAGTAAGAAGAGCTTGGGACGCTCAACTAGGTGTGAACACACTGACCCCCATAGCTTCTATTCATCAACGGGTTCAACATTGGCAAAATTTAACAGGAAAGAATATCGATCTTTTTATAGGAGATATTACTAATTATGACTTTTTAAGTAAAGCGCTCCAACAGTTTGGTCCAGATGCTATAGTCCATTTTGGAGAACAACGTTCAGCCCCCTATTCTATGATTGATCGAGAACATGCGGTCTTTACACAGGTTAACAATGTAGTGGGGACCTTAAATATTCTCTATGCCATGAAAGAGGATTTTCCTGACTGTCATCTAGTGAAGTTAGGAACAATGGGAGAATATGGAACGCCTAACATTGATATTGAGGAAGGATATATAACCATTGAACATAATGGTCGCAAAGATACCTTACCTTATCCCAAACAGCCCGGCAGTTTCTACCATCTGAGCAAGGTACATGATAGCCATAATATACATTTCGCCTGTCGAATTTGGGGACTCAGAGCAACAGACCTTAACCAAGGAGTTGTCTATGGAGTACTGACAGAAGAAACAGGTATAGATGAAATGTTGATCAATCGTCTAGACTATGACGGAGTTTTTGGGACAGCTTTAAACCGCTTCTGTATTCAAGCAGCCATAGGACATCCCTTAACAGTCTATGGAAAAGGAGGACAGACAAGAGGGTTTTTAGATATCAGAGATACCGTCAGATGTGTTGAAATCTCTTTGAATAACCCTGCAGCAGCTGGCGAGTTCCGCGTCTTCAATCAGTTCACCGAACAGTTTACTGTGATGGATCTAGCTTTGATGGTACAAAAGGCCGGCATATCACTAGGACTTGATGTAGAGGTAAAAAATTTCTCTAACCCCAGAGTTGAACTAGAAGAGCACTATTTTAACGCTAAAAATACCAAACTTATTCACTTAGGGTTAGAGCCGCATTATCTTTCAGAATCTCTCATTGATTCCTTGTTGAACTTCTCAATTAAGTATAAACAGCGAGTAGATGATCAACAGATATTACCTAAAGTGACTTGGCGGAAATAAGAAACTAGGGGTTAGGGGTTAGGGTTGATCTGCCTTTAAGCCTCCTGACTCCTGCCTCCTGACTCCTGACTCCTTTTTAAATCTTTTTGAAAACCTGCATGCGAATTGCTATCTTTACGGAAACATTCTTACCTAAAATTGATGGTATTGTCACCCGCTTACGTCATACCATAGAGCATCTGCAACGGAGTGGAGATCAAGTCCTCCTCTTTTGTCCTGAAGGAGGAATTAAAGAATACAAAGGAGCAAAAATTCAAGGGATTTCTGCTCTTCCCCTGCCTCTTTATCCTGAACTGAAGTTAGCAGTACCACGTCCTACCCTCCGCAAGGATTTAGAGAAATTTCAACCCGATCTAATTCATGTAGTTAATCCTGCAGTACTTGGACTAGGAGGTATTTACTATGCTAAGGCTTTAAACATCCCCCTAGTAGCTTCTTATCATACCCATCTCCCCCAATATCTCCATCACTATGGTGTAGGGGCGCTAGAGGGGTTATTGTGGGAACTACTTAAACTAGCACATAATCAAGCCCAATTGAATCTCTGTACATCTACAGTGATGGTCAAGGAATTAGTCAGTCATGGAATAGAAAGAGTAGATCTGTGGCAAAAAGGAGTGGATACAGAAATGTTCCAACCCCATCTAGCCACTTTAGCGATGCGGTCACGTCTTTCACAAGGTGACCCTGAGAGTCCCCTGCTTCTCTATGTTGGTCGAGTCTCAGCCGAAAAACAGATTGAAGATATTAAACCAGTCCTAGAAGCCATAGGTAATGCCAATTTAGCCATTATAGGCAATGGACCGCATCGCGCAGCTTTAGAGAGCTATTTTGCGGGGACTAGAACCCATTTTGTTGGCTATCTACATGGGTTAGAATTAGCCTCAGCCTATGCTTGTGCGGATGCCTTTATTTTTCCTTCGCGAAGCGAAACACTTGGACTAGTACTTTTGGAAGCGATGGCGGCAGGTTGTCCAGTCGTAGCAGTAGATTCAGGTGGCATACCTGATATTGTCACTGACGGGGTTAATGGCTATCTCTTTCCCCCTAATGACCCAGAAGCGGCTATTTCAGCTTGTAGGCGCATTTTACAAGCACCAGAGCATGTAAGAGAGGAATTGAGGAAACAAGCCCGTTTAGAGGCAGAAAAATGGAGTTGGGCTGCGGCTACCGCTCAATTGAGGTCTTATTATCATTCTGTATTAAATAATCAAGTATTGAGTTCAGCCGCTTGAAGGTTCCCCATCATGGAGAATTGTAATCCAGCCAGTATAGCCATTGAGACGAACTTTTTGTCCATTGTGTAACAAGGATGTGGCATTCTGGACATCCATTACAGCCGGGATGCCATATTCTCTGGCAATAATAGCACCATGTGAAAGGACTCCCCCCACTTCAGAAATTATGCCTTTAGCTTGGGCTATAAAGGGAACCCAGCCAGAATCTGTATAGGGGACGACTAAAATATTATCATTAGAAGAATTGAGCGCTTCCTGTATTGTCCGACAAATTTTGATAATACCTTCTATTTCTCCCCCACTAGCAGGAATACCTTGTAGACTATCAGTACTATCAACAGGAGAAAATTTACTTAATACTTGCGTTTGACCATAAATGACCGCAGGAATACTTTCTCTGGCTTGATTTTGCTTAAATTGTTCTTTTCTATCCAGAATTAAAGCACTAGGGTTAAAACCGCTTTCTTTAACTAGTTGAATGACATCTTCATACTCTAAAAAGAAGATATCTCCTGCTTGAGATAAACGACCATCCTGCAAGTAAATGCTCTCTAAAGCGAGAAAAGACCAACGTAAATAGGCGAGATATTGAGAATAAATGCGGGTTACTTCTCCTTTCAAGTTGAGTCTCTTTTGTACAACAGTCGGGGCAGCCCTTTTTTTGACATCTACTGATTTTTCTGTTTCTCTGCCTGCAGTGCTTCGCTCAGTGGGGGGTTGTCTAGTTGAATTTAAAATTGCTTTGAGGTTTTCTGGTTCTTCCTTCCAACGGGGAACCGCTATATCAGTAGCCACTTGACTAAGGTAGCCATATTCTTGTAACCAGAGATCAAATTTATCTTCTTGTTGGGCAATATTCCAAAGTGATCGCATTGCTTGGACTTCAGGAGTCTGACTATTATCGAGAGTTTCTGGCTTAACTTTAAAAATAGCTGTTCGGATTGCTAAAGAAAGCGGTGCCAAAATACTATAATAAGTAACTTGCTTTAAAGATAGTAAGATCCCTTCTATCTCTTGTAGTAGTTCTTCAGGTGATAGCCCATCTAGATCTAGTTCTAGTTCTTTTAGCTGAGTAAGTTGCCGAGCAAAAGTTCTGACATAATCCTTTTGCCAGTCTCTCCCTAAACTTAATTCTCGTTTGAGAAGACGGAATAGACCTGGGAGAGTTTTCAGAGTGCTTTTTAGTGGTGGTTTAGAAAACTTAGCACCTCTAGTGAGAAAATCGAGACTCTCAGGAGGTAGTCCCATCCGGCGGAAGATTTCACCGAGTAGAGTAGCGTTAAAATAAGCTTGTTGATAATGTAGAGTAGCTGTCTGGTTGAAGTCAAGATCTGATGTGGCTGACTCTCCTAGGACTATTTTAAATATTTCTCCCCACACACTACAGGTTAGAGGTCGGTTAATTGACCAAGTGAGGGGTCTTATAACTCCAGGGATGACTTCGGCTGCGATCCTTCTTGTCCAGATTGGGGTTAAGGTGGTAATTGTTCTAACTTGTAAAAGCCAGAGTTGTTGACCATCATAAGTCCATTCTAGATCTTGGGGTAGTCCATGCCAAAGCTTTTCTAATTCTCTAGAGAGTTTAGCTACCTCATGAATAAGGGTATGAGGAATAGTGTCTTGTGACGAAGAACATTTAATAGACACTGACCCGACTCCCAACTCTCCACTCCCAACTCCCCTACTTTCTGTTAAGTTAACCTGATATTGTTGGGGTGTATAGTGTCCTGATACTACCTTAACAGCATTCCCTGGTAAAGCTTCAATTATTACTGCATCATTAAGCGGATTAACCGGGTCACGGCTAAAGGCTACTCCGCTATAGACTCCTTTGATCTGCTTTTGAATAATTACTGCTATATTTTGGTCAGGTGATCCCTGACTCTGACGATACTTAATTGCTGCAGGGGTATTATAGGATTCACTACAAGCTACAATTGCTTCTAATAGATCTGATCTGTTCGTAATATTCAATAGGCTTAAATATTGTCCAGCCGCAGAAGATGTGACACTGTCTTCCCCAACTGCAGATGACCGGACAACCAGAGGATTTTCGCTCTTTGGATTAAATGATTCTATTAACGATTCTAAATCTTCCCCACCAACCAAGACCCAACCATCAGGAACGGGATAACCTAACCTTTTAAGGTAACTGAGGTTAGCTGCTTTTGTCCCTACTTTCTGAGGGTCACTAGGGTCATTGAGAGTGATTAAGGAACTATTCCCCTGAAAGAATTTAAACACTTTTTCTGAGTCTGGCTGCGCCCCTTGGCTGGGTAGGTTTAGATCGTCTGGGATTTTTTGATAAATCAACCAGAGCAAAGAAACTAAGAAAAGAGCGGCTAGGATATAGCCACTATCACTGACATGAAAGAGAACTAACATCAGTCCAAAGATGGTCAAGGCTATATAACGGCCTGTTTGGCGTTGCCGAAAAATGGTAAAACTTATTCCTGATATTAGAAAGGTCAGCAGTGCGACTCGCCAGTCATGCACTAATATTCCCCAAACTAAGTTAGTTACTCCTGCGCCTTGGCTGAACCAATAGCGACCAATAACTAAAGAAATCAGGGCGAATATTTCCCATTTAGGATCATCTGGAAAAAAATAACGACCTAGAAGAACTGCTAATATCCCTTTAGCTGCCTCAGCCATGACTGCCATAAGCCCTACTAAGCGTCCGCCATGGTAAAAAGCGGCTGAGACTGAAACGTTTTTTGTTCCTATGGAGGAGAGCTTCTTTTTGAGCGCCAGAAAGGTTACCCAATCAACTAGGGGAAGTCCTCCTAGAATGGGGCAAATAAAACAAATTAATAAAGTTCCCCAAACCTGTTGACTTATCACTCTTCGTATTCAATCTTTCTATCTTTTTGTTTTTGTTCTAGATTGATTTTTGGTGGTCTATAGTCGCTATCTGCTTCATCTTCCCAGACATCGCCCTCTATATCATCGTAGACAGGTGGTTGATAGTTTGGCTTACTATTTGATGGAGGTTCGTCATAGCGCATGGCCTTGGTCTTTTTCGGGGGTAATGGTTCTATTTCTTCTTCCTGCCAAGCCTCCTCTACTACTCGTTTTTCTATGGGCTTAAGTGGTATTCCTGTGCCAAGCTGATTTTCGGGGCGGGCTGTAGGTGCATAGTAAACATCTTCAGCATCTTTTTCCCAAGCTGGACGGCCTATGCCCAAGCGCTCTAGAATACCCACTGTTAACTGTCTAAGACGTTCTTGCGCTCCTTCAAAGAGGATGAGACGGTTAGGTCCACTGCTGACAACTTCTTCCATGGAGATTTCATAAGTACTAATCATCTGTTCAGGAATTTGTGGTAAGCCGAGGGAGGCGATGATAATTGAATATACCTTGCCATCTTCTACACTGAATTGAAAATCTCTCACTCTCCCTAGTGGTTCACCTGTCTCTGTAATCACCTCAGAGTTAATGAGTGTGCTATAGGGGAGAATATCGAGGTCATCCTCAATAACCTCGTCATCTTCTACGAGAATTACATCTCCAGTCTGTCGGATATTAGAGAAATACATATACTTAGGTAATCCAGAAAGAGCTAAAAGACTTTGTTTGAGTCCTAGAGCGACCACTTCCCGACGGTCAATATCGACTAAAACTTCTCTCACTATACCCAGTTTGTTGCCAGTGCTGCGCGTGATGACTTGGGTATTGATAAATTCTCCACGCAAACGGATGTTGTCAGTTGCCATTATGTTCTTTAATTTTACGTAATCGTTCTTAAGGCAAAGTTTAATCTAGGGAAGCCTATTGATGAACCTCATTTCATTCTAGCTAATTGGGAATCTCCTGTGAGCAGTCTTAGGGGTTAGGGGTAGGGGGGCAATTTGGCGAGCAAAATGCTCAGGCTCAGTCATAGAACACTTTTATTGAGTCAGTTCTGCCTGTGTACTATGAGATAGCCATAGATATCATCGCCACCTTAAAACCCAGGGGCGGGGCGAATCCCCGCAAGGGTTTTGGTTTTTAAGTTGTGGCTTAATAGATTAAGATTTGCTGTAAAATTCGGTTTGAGAATATTTGTTATCAAAGACCACTTTCACAGTAAATGGAAGCTAAATTATCAATATCGGTTAAGCAAATCTATCTCACAAATTTCTTAACTGAATATTACCGACTTAAAAACTAAGATTTTACTGAGGTAAATTCTGAAAAAGCTAGTAACTACAACCATTATAACTCTTGCCACATTCAGTTCTTTAGCAATTAATCTTCAAATATTGAGATTAATTTTTCTTTGAGGAGCAATATCAATATTTAGAAAGATTGCTTTAGATACTATACTAGAAATATCTTACTAAAAACTCAAATGGATACCATTATGAACACAGCCGAAAACTCTTGGAAACCTGTGGCCCAAAAAATAGCCCCAATAATAGTTCAAGAAAAGCAAAAGCTTGGTCGTCCTTTAATTCTAGGAATATCAGGTGGTCAAGGAACAGGAAAAAGTACTGTATGTGAGCTATTAGTGAAGATTTTTAAAAGAGAACATCGTTTAAATACGATTACATTCTCTCTAGATGATTTATACCTACCTCTAACAGAACGTAAATATATCCGAGATTACATAGACTCTCGTTTAGATAGACGCGGGCCACCTGGAACACATGACATCTTTTTAGGTCTTGAATTATTTAATCAGGTATTATCAGGTAAATATAATATTTATATACCACGGTTTGATAAAAAACTGCACAATGGACAAGGAGATCGTATAAAACCTTACAAAGTCTCCGAAGAAATAGACATATTACTGTTTGAAGGCTGGTTTGTAGGCGTTCATCCTATTGATTTTGACCAACTAGAGAAGCAGCTTGAGTCAATTCCCGACAACGAAAAAGATATAGAGCTTGCTAAGGATTGTAACAGACGGCTCAAAAACTATTTACCTCTTTGGGAGCAACTAGATCAGTTAATGATTCTAGTACCAGAACATTATAGTCTTAGTCTACAATGGCGCGAAGAAGCGGAAGAAAAACTAAGACAACAAGGTGGAGGAATGTCTAAAAAAGACACAGAAAAATTTGTGAAATATTTCTGGTGTGCGCTTCATCCTGAACTCTACATTAATCCTTTGACTGAAGATCCACGCTATCTAGTCATAGACATAAATTCTCAACACAACCCTATGAACATTAGACATCTCAATAGTTGGGCTTCCCTGAGTTCAATGAGAGGTCTAATGACTAAACCAATTAACCTATTCGAGTAATGTCTTGGAATTACTGACCAATGAACTAGATTTAGCTATGGCTTTGAGTGGATGTCCTATAGATTAGCGATATTGAATCCCATTATACCTTTTATATAAAAAACCTACCCTTTTAGGGGTTAGATGGTGTACCCTCATTCAAATTAACTCTAGGTAAACGGTGTTTAAAGCTACAGAGAATCTCCCAAGAGATTGTACCTAATTGATTTGCCCAATCTTGCGGTGAGATAGAAAATTCCCCATCATTACCTATTAGTGTAATTATTTCTCCCTGCTGAACATTCTCTAAATCCGTGACATCTAACATCAATTGATCCATGGTAATGGCACCTATTTGCTGTACCCATTGACCTCTTAGGAGAACTTTTAATTTATTAGAAAGATTGCGGGGTATCCCATCAGCATAACCAATCCCCACAGTAGCAACTATTAAAGGTCTATCACTAATAAATTGATGACCATAACTTACTCCTGTCCCAGCAGGGACTTGCTTAACTTGAGTAATTCTAGCTTTGACTTGCAAAACAGGCTGTAAGTTAATTTTTGACTCTAAATGTGGGGCAGGATAGAGTCCATAAAGACAGAGACCAACTCTGACTAAATCATAGTGTACATTAGAATTAGTCAAAGTAGCAGCCGAGTTAGCAATGTGAAGAAGGGGAATTTCTAGTCCAGCGGCTTTAAGTTGAGAGATCGCTTGAGTGAACCTTGCTTTTTGTTGCTCCATAATAGCTAGATTAGGAGCATCAGCCGTAGCCAAATGAGAATAAAGACTGACAATTTTTAAGCCTGGTAAAGCTTGTACAGAGCGACAAAACTCTAAAGTCTCTAGATAGCTAGTACCTAAACGGGTCATTCCTGTATCAATTTTGAGATGAACTAGGAGGGTTGTCTGGAGTTGACTGACTGTTTGAGAAAAGATGAGTGCTTGTTGTAAATTACAAAGAGTAGGTTCTAAGTTCCAATAAAGCAATGCTTCTACTTCTTCAGGGGTATTTAGTGCTCCTAAGACTAAAATAGGTGCTGTAATTCCTGATTCTCTGAGTTCTATCCCTTCAGTGAGAGTAGCAATAGCTAACCATGTTACTCCTTGGGTTAAAATAGTTTTTGCCACGGACACCGCTCCGTGTCCATAAGCATCTGCTTTAATTACAGCCATTAATTGAGTTTGTGGTGAGAGCAATTTTTGCATCTCTCTGACATTATGAATAATAGCTGTATGATCTATTTCTACCCATGCTCTTTGACGGAACAGTTTTCTTGTTTTATTTATACTAATGTTCTGCGAAGTAAGTGTTTCTGTAAACATGAAGTTTTTTTACATTAGAGCTGCTATAGTGGGGTCTGTTCCCTACGAGACGAGATAGTCCTAGTGAAAGTTCAATACTTTTTACTTCCAATCTTGCCAAGACTCATTAAATATAGAAGTATTAGGAAAGGCGATGGGATTGCCACTTTTCTGGAGGCGAAGTTGTAATTCTACTAAACGGGGATCATTAAGTAGAGGCGCTTCTACCAATTGATAGGGTAGAATATTTTTCTCTAAGCTGAAAACTGCTGTTTCTCCTGCGGCTACACCGGAAGACCATTCAAAAGAATGTACCCGATAGGCAGCCCCGGCAATATGACTCGTAGCAATACTCTTTCCTGTAATCAAGAGATTGTCTATCTTTTGGGGGATCATACTGCGGAGGGGAATTTGAAAAGGATAAGCCAAGCCTTGTGCTTTTCGTTCTCCCTCTCTTTCTGTATTACCAGGTGTTTCAGGGGGTGAAAGAGTCATACAGGGGTGAAAATCAATAGCATAGAATCCAATACCTACAGAGTCAGGGTAGATAGTAGATCTTGTGCGTTGTTTGACTTGATCAGGCGAAAGAGAGCCATCGAGAACTTCAAAACCTTCTAAACCCGAAAGTATTCCTAAAAGATGACGATAATTATCAGGACCTAGTGTTTCTTTATAGTAGTCCTGTTGATAATTAATGCGAGAGATATCTATTTCTGTAATCCAGAAGCCATCTTCATAACCAAAGTAAGATCGACCGATAATACGTCTAGACTCTCTAATATAAGGGTACTTAGAAAGTCCATGAGCAGTCCCCATAGGAGAATCTAGTCCTTGGAGATAACGATGTCTAGGATCAGGGGTTTTGACTCCATCACCCAATTGAGAATCTGTTGTGCCTTCTACTAACCAATAATAGAAGCCTAGGGCGTTTTCTTCCCCTTTACTGAGTGTTTCTACCCTCAGGCCACCTAACCACCCCCCTGGCTCTAATTGCCCTCTTTCCTGCAATTGTTCCTTAGTATAGATCAAGTTATCTTTCTCTGTGCCTGGGCGATAATCATTCCCCCAAGTCCAATTCTGCATGGAGATATCTCCAGGAGTTGGCGTGGTATAACTAATGCCTCTAAAAGTAGTTACAGGTCCTGGGTTGGGATTACTGATGCGACGATAGGCAAAAACAAAGTCAAAATTAGCTAGTCTTGGCAATTCATAACTATAGTACGGGGCATATTTGGGATAGAAAGGAGGCATCGGGTTATTTTGCGCCTCTGCTGTTCGCTCCATCGTAAAGGTATAAGTAAAGCCCTGCGTGCAATAAGGATCACCTGTGGCACTAGAAGAGGAAGGTTCTAGATAAGAACGGGGGTCAATTCCTAAACGATAGGGTAGATCTGCTAAAGCTATTAGTTCACCCGTCTCAGTTGCCTCGATGACATACCAACGAGCTAGCGTACCTCCTTGCTCATTCTTGGGAACAAATTTCAGAATAGTTTTAGAGAAACGGGCTGAGTCGGTATATGTGTAGGCATCTTCTATAGTTTTGGAGAGGGGTTCTGTATTCAGATGTGACTGACCTAGTATTGAATGATGTTGAATGGCTCTAGCACTGACAATTTGCTGAGAGCCTCCTACTGTTTTAATTTCTAGTTCTTTAATCACAGTTGAAGGGAACCATTTCAGTGTACCTCCTCCTTTTTTTTCGGCATCCTTTAGTTGCTCCCAAAGAACATTGTTACCATCGAATGGTAAAAAGCACATAGAACTGACCCAACAACCCCCCGGATTAGGAGTGCTATAGTGCTGCCGCAGACGGCTAGTTAATTCTAAATATCCTCGCGGAAAAAATGCCAATTTGCTCTGTGTATAACGTTCATCTAGCGCAGAAGTACCCTGTGAGGAAATTTGTCCGCCTACCCAGTCGGTAATTTCGGTCATACAGACAGTTTTCCCAGCTAAGAGACTTTGATAGGCTGCACCTGCACCCGCTAAGCCACCTCCCACAATTAAAATGTCACATTCTACTGTATGTTTAATGTTTTGGGCTGCAGCAGGCATAGCTATACTATTCACTAGAGTTAGGGGCAGCATTATTAAGTACTGATAAGATTTTTTCAGGAACATATTAAGCTAGTAGGCATTCCTTAGTTTGGCTAGTTAATACACATCGGTTGACGCACCCTCTCGGCTGACTCGTTTAAGGACTTATTAGATTCATTTATTAGATCTTACGGGCGGAGATTCTTGGCAATCTAGTTCATCCCATTCCTTGTTCTGCCATAGTTTCTCATCTAGAGCCATTCTTTCTATAGCACTTGCTAAACGTAGGGCTTTTAAGGCTTGTTCCCCCCCGACTGAAGGTTCATTTCCTCCCCTCACGCAGTAAACAAAATGTTCTAATTCTGCATGGAGAGGTTCGATATTACTTGTATGTACTTTTTCAATCAAGCCATCTTGACGATAGAGAACTTGTCCATAATCAGTTACATAGTTTCCCGTTGTCTGTCTATGGATCAATATCTCGTTGTTGAGAAAATCTGCTTCAGTCAGTGATTGTTTACAATGCGCTGCCAAACGACGAATTTTCCGATGGGTTACTTTACTGGCTGTAATTGTGGCTACAATCCCATTGAGAAAGCCTAAAGTTGCTGTCACATAGTCAAGAGAGCCTGATTGAGATACGCGACTTCCACTTGCTGTTACCTTAACAACTGGTGCATCGACTAGTTCTAGAATTAAATCAATGTCGTGAATCATTAAATCTAGTACAACTGAAACATCAGAACCTCTTTGGGAGTAGGGACTCATCCGATGGGCTTCTAGTGCTAACAATTGTTCGGTTTTTAAGACTTTACTTAGCTCTTGAAAAGCTGGATTAAAGCGTTCTATATGTCCAACTTGGAGAATACAGTTAGATTCAGCGGCTGCATTAACTAATGTTTCTGCTTCTAGAATGTTTGCTGCAATAGGTTTTTCAATCAAAGTGTGGATCCCTTTCTGTAAGCAGTCCATTCCTACCCGATAGTGTAAAAGAGTAGGTACGGCTAGACATACAGCTTCTACATGAGGCAATAGATCTAAATAATTTTCAAAAAAACGGACACGATATTTTCCCGCAGTATCTACCCCGCGCTCTATATTTAGGTCAGATACTCCTACTAACTCTACATCCTTTAAGAGACTTAGAATTCGAGTATGATGCTGTCCCATATTGCCCACACCAATCACACCAATGCGAATAGGTTTAACTGTCCCTTTTTGTTTCGCTTGGTTATGGGAGTTTTCTAGCATTGTTTAAGTGGCTCCTTTTGACACACTCCTCAAGATGAGGTTAAATTCAGAAAATCTCACCTGAGAAGATGTTATCACAGAGATTTGATAATTTCTCTTTTCTCAAGAAAAACCTCCGCCCTATCCAAGGGTAGAGGTTTTTCTGGTAATTTTATACTACTTAAAAACTGTAAATTTTGATAACTTGACTCATCAACTCTCAATTACATTAAACCAAGTTGAGCCAGTATTCCTTTTCCAGTTAATAACTCAGTCGCAATACCAATAGTGAATCCTAGCATAGCTAGACGACCGTTCCAGGTTTCGGCAAAGTTATTGAAACCGAATTTTGGTTCTTTATTTTCCATGACACAGACCTCTATATTCGATAAATGTTTTTTAGTCAATGACCATATATTGAATATAACTTAATTTTTAAAATTTAGCAACATTTCTTTATGTAATGAGAAAAAAATCATGGGAACCAGGGGAAGGTGCGCCAATGGCAACGTCTTAGGTTAGGATAAAGTTTATTACTTAGTTTTCAGGTTCAGCGGGGATGACTTCTGGCGATCAACCTAAGCAAAAAAAACAAATTGTCTACCGAGAATTTGGCTCAGTAGACAATAAGGCTGCTTTTGAGAGAAGTAGTCCTGATTTACCTCCGGCACAACAATCTTTGCGGGTGCAAGTGACCCGCAGTGGACGCAAGGGGAAAACAGTGACTGTAATTACGGGGTTTCAAACTTCCCAAGAAATACTAAATCAACTGTTAAAACAACTAAAGACTCAATGTGGCAGTGGTGGCACAGTTAAAGAGCAGATCTTAGAACTACAAGGGACACATAAAGAAAAAGTAGTGCAAATTCTCACTCAACTTGGCTATCAGGTAAAAATTAGCGGAGGCTAAGTCGCCGGACTCTCGGACTGTTGTTGATACATTTCCCTAAGGACTAATCCAGGATCTATATACTCACCATTATATTTTAGTCCCCAATGCAAATGGGGTCCTGTTGTATTACCAGTCACTCCAATGCGAGCAATTCTAGTTCCATAAGGGATAATTTGACCTAAAGTCAGCAGAATCCCGCCAGAGGAGTCTATGAGAGAGCGACCACTAGGGGTATCTTCTACTCTTCCCATGAGGTGACAGTAGATATGTTGCCACTGACCTGATTCAATTTTAATCATCGTTCCACAATTAGTGTTATCAGATAACTCAATGACCTGTCCGGTCCACCAGTTTCTAACATAACTGCCCAAAGGAGCAGCCATATCTAGCCCATAATGAAATTGACGGCTCCCACTTATAGGAGAAATACGATAACCAAACCCAGAAGTATAGGTTTGAAAATTCTCGACAGGAAAGGAAGCATATTGCCAAGGATTACCACTATTGGACTGATTTACTGGTAAATACTGTGCCAAAACAGGCCTAGTCTGCCAAAGGTTCAGACAAAGGCAAAGTAAAATGGGGATCACAGAAAATAAGACTAGTCGAATCTTTTTGGGGACTTGTCGATATAGATAATATATTTGTAGCATAAAACTCACTCCTCAAGTGGCTACTCAACTAAGCTGATATTTCTTTTAATGCTCTTATTAAAAATTTATGTCTCTCGTTACTCTTTTGCAACCCGATTTAATTCTCGGTGGACCTGTCACCCTGATTACACCAGCTATCTTAAATCATTATTCTCTTCAAGGACTCATTTTAGATGTGGATGAAACCTTGGTTCCTTGGGATCATTCAGATGTCTCTTTGGAGTTAACTGAGTGGCTTAGGGAAATTAAACAAAGTACTACTAGTCTCTGGTTAGTTAGTAATAATCTCAGTGAAGAGCGTATTGGTAATATTGCTAAGTCTTTAGATTTACCCTATCTTTTAGGTGCAGGTAAACCATCACGACGTAAACTCAAGTTAGCCATCGAACAAATGAACTTACCGTCTGAGTCTGTGGCTATGGTTGGGGATCGTCTGTTTACAGATGTTTTAGCTGGTAACCGTCTCGGTCTTTTTACTATCTTAGTAGAACCTATACTCGGAGATTCTCAAATACGCTCTTGGACTCATGTAATTCGTCACCTGGAAATTTGCCTTTCTCAAAAACTCGGTGTTTCCTTCACCCCTCAACATAACTTTACAGAACTTAACAAATACACAAAAAAATAAATCTAAAGAAATTATTAAAAAATTGGGGATCGCTTGGTTATTCTGCAATACTGAAGAATATAGGAATGGGGTCAGCTAATATAAAGACCCTAAAAATAAGAAACAAATAAGGATAGTCTAAGTTATTAATATAACAAGGACTATCCTTTTTAAATTTTTAAAAAGTTAAGTTACTGAAAAAAGGCGACAATTTCGAGATTATCTGAAAGTACCACAGTAATCGAACAAAATAACAATGAGAGTAAGTATTTCTAGTGTGACTGCAGGTTTATTTGGTTTGCTCTTAACGGTATTTCTTCTGCAGGGAAAGTTCGATTTTGTTGTAGCTGCCCCCACTCAAGTAGATCAAGTAATTTATGAGAAAGCCAAGTTTGCACAACGCGATTTTCTGAAGACACTGGAAACCCTCGTCAACATTGATTCGGGAACGGGTTATGAAAAGGGGCTGACGAAGGTGGAAAACCTTGTGATTGAGAAACTTAACTCTCTGGGTGCAGACGTTAAAACCATGGCGGCAAAGCCTAATGCAGGACGGAATATTCTGGCCACGATTCAAGGAACTGGCCAAGGCAAGATCCTCATTCTTGCCCACGCCGACACTGTATTCAAGGAAGGAACAGCCGCTCAACGTCCCTTCAAAAATGTAAATGGCAGAGCCACAGGACCTGGAGTTATGGATGACAAAGGAGGAATTCTCTTAGGTTTCGAGGCGCTCAAAATTTTGCAGGAACTGAATTTTAAGGACTTTGGCACAATTACCTTTTTGATTAATCCAGATGAAGAAACAGGCTCTCTAGGTTCACGCGAATTAATCAAAGAAACTGCTAAAAAACATGATGTTGCTCTAGTGTTAGAATTTGGGTCGCCACAAGATAAGGTAACCTCATGGCGCAAGGGAATCGGTTACTACGGATTGGAGATCAAAGGACATGCCTCTCATGCAGGGGCGGCACCAGAGAAAGGCTGTAATGCTCTGCTAGAGGCAGCCCACCAAACCCTGCAACTCCAACAACTTGGGGATCCGAACAAAAAAACGACGGTTAATTTTACTGTTTTCCAAGCAGGCGACCGCGTGAATATAATTCCCGACTTTGCCAAGGTTCAGGCCGATGTGCGGGTACTGGAAGCAACCGAGTACATTCGCCTCGAACAGGATTTTGTGCGCTTATCCCAAAATAAACTATTGCCTTGCACTGAAATCAAGGTTCTGGCAAAACAAGGTCGTCCACCTTTTCCACCCAATCTCCAAACCGATGCTTTAGTTAAAAAAGCTCAAGCCATTTATCAAACAATTGATCTCCAGCTTGGAGTTGAAGGCAGTGGCGGTGCCACCGATGGGAACTATACTGCATCTGTTGGGATACCCACACTTGATGCACTCGGACCTGTAGGTGGAGGCGCACATAGTCCAGATGAATATATAGACTTAGATCGCATTGCGCCTCGAATTTATTTATTAACTAAGCTCTTAATGGGATTTAGAGAAAAAACCCTTTAACGACCTTCCGGAAGAGACTTAATATTAGACGGAGGAGAATAGACCTCAGAAGAAGGTTCTGGTTCTAGTAAAAGACTACGTACTAAGCGAACTAAAGACTTTTGGGCTAACCTTTCAAAGATTTTTTGTCCCATCCGGTGAGTTTCTGGTTTTTGTATTAATTCAACTATCGCTAAAATAACCTGGTTGACATCAAACCCAGGGGTATCTTTGAGAATTGAAAAAACCCTCCTTAAAATCTCTATATTGTTAGAATTTTGTTGCAGATCTGAAGGCATTTTCGGAACACTTAAGCCAATTTGTTCTCGCACGGAAGAGGAAAAACTCAACCAACTTCTTCTCCCGAAACTATCTAAAGAATTGACAATCTCCTCAATTAAACTTTCTCTGATTAAATCCCCCCTGGGAGAGAAGAGAAAACTAGTAGCTTGATTGACCACAGTAGGAAAATCATAATCTTGAGAATTTTTAGCATTCTTAAGGAGATTTTCTAAACGATTCCAACGGAAACTCCCATCTTTAAATAAAAGATCTTTTAAAGAAGAGCGTAATTCTGGCGCAGGATCAGTTAACAATCTTTTTGCAATATAGGGATAGGCTTTACTGAGTACCTTAAAGTTAGGATCAATGCCTATAGCAATACCTTCAAGAGTCACCATTGAGCGAATGATCAAGGCATAATAAGCTGGTACAGTAAAAGGCAATTCATACATCATAGCCGACATTTTATCAGTAATACTTTTAAAATTTAACTCAGCTACACTAGCCCCTAAAGCATTGCCAAAAACTTCAGCTAAAGCAGGTATAATCGGCGTTAAATCAGTATCAGGTTTTAAAAAATCTAACTTAATATAATCATAAGCCAAAGCTTCAAAGTCTCTATTTACCAGATGAACAACAGCCTCAATTAATCCATAGCGTTGATAGTCCTTAATGGTACTCATCATGCCAAAATCTAGATAGGCTAAACGACCATCAGGCATCGCTAAAAGATTACCTGGATGGGGATCTGCATGAAAGAAACCATGTTCCAATAGTTGGCGCAGAGAGCAATTAACCCCAACTTCTACTAAATGTGTAGCATCGATTCCTTGCGCTTGAATTTCTTTAATATTTGTTAACTTAGTCCCATCTATCCACTCCATAGTTAGGACTCTTTTTCCAGTATATTGCCAGTAAATTTTTGGAACATATATTTCAGGAATATGTCCATAGAGTTCAGCAAAACGCTCGGCATTGAGTCCCTCTTGAATATAATTAAGCTCTTCAAAAATGCGACTGGCTAATTCATCAACAATTGCTACTAAATCTGAACGTAACTTTGTCAGATTATTTTTCGCCCATAAAGCTAATCTACGCATGATATAAATATCAAGTTCAATCGCCGTTAACAGATCGGGGCGTTGTACTTTTACCGCAACTTTTTCACCTGTTTTCAAGTATCCTTGATATACTTGTCCGAGAGATGCAGCCGCAATGGGTTCTGGTGACAAATATGAATAAATATCCTTGGGCGCAGCACCTAATTCTTCTTCTATAAAACGATAGGCAATCTCATTAGGAAAAGAAGGTAATTGATCTTGTAAGATAGTTAATTCTTCTAAATAGCCTGGCGGAACTAGATCTGGTCTGGTCGAAAGTGCCTGCCCAATTTTAATATAAGTTGGTCCTAAACGAGTTAAGATTTTTCTAACTTGAATTCCTCTTTTTCTTTCATTTTTTTCCACACTATTGGTGACTCGATCCCACCAAAGAGAGATTATAAAAGAACTAAAGGGTAATACAATATTCAAAAAACGCCCAACTACTTGCCAGAAACGGCCATCGTAATAAGCGTTAATACGTTCGGGATCATAGCGCCAGCTTTCATCTTCATCAATTGAAGGAAGAACTGTTTCAGACTCTACTGTAATAGTATCCGAGATAGGAGTTGAGGAAATAGTAGTCAATTCAGCCATGGAGCTTCACAATATGCCTTTTTTAATCTAATCGCGCTTTCTCTATGTAAACTAGTGTAACAAAGTAAGCTTACTTGAGATATACGGAATTCTCTCTAGTCAAAGCCAAAACCTGGGTTGATTTCACATCTAGACCCAGGCTTTTCTCTTTTTTTTCTTGACTAGTTTACCCGAACCAAAGTATCAGAAGCGAGAAAATGATCTAAATGATAGGCTCGGCTTTCGGTTTTCAACAAAATCTGTTCGTAAAGTGCTCATTTGTCAGGGGTCAGATTGTTGCAAACGGGGAAGTGAGAAACTCTCGCAAGAACTCCAAGCGCAACTAGAAAGGGAAAATCTAGATAACCAAGTCACAATCACTGCAACAGGGTGTTTAAAAAATTGCCAACAGGGAGTCAATTTAATCCTCATGCCCGCCCGACAAAAGTACTGTCAAGTCAAATCTGAACAACTACCCACAATCATTACTCAAATATCTGTAGCAGAGGTAACAAAATAAGATTAGTTAGAAAGGTTATGATTAGTGAAAAGTAACAACAAATGAAGAATCAGATCGCTTGCCAACTCAACCACTATACCCAAGCTCAATAATTATTCCAGCCCAGATTCACAGACTAAATCAAGGCTTGACCGTTATACATCAATACTTACCAAATAATCCAGTTACAGTAACTGATGTCTGGGTAAAAGCTGGAGCACTTCTCGAACCTCCAAGTTGGCAGGGAATAGCTCATTTTGTTGAGCATATGATCTTTAAAGGTAGTTCACTTGTGAAACCAGGTGTTTTTGATCAAGTTGTGGAAGAAAATGGCGGCATGACGAACGCCGGAACAAGTCACGACTACGCCCATTTTTTTCTGACCACAGCCACAGAATATCTCAACCAAACATTACCATTTTTAGCAGAAATTCTGCTTCAGGCAGAAATAGATGAAGAAGAATTCTATCGAGAAAGAGAGGTAGTCTTAGAAGAACTCAAAAGCTGCTACGATGATCCAGACTTTATAAGTTTTCAAATGCTCTCTGCGAGCCTTTATCATGTACATCCATACGGTGAATGTATATTAGGAACAGAAGAATTACTATATAAACATACACCGCAAAGATTACGCTGCTTTCATCAAACACATTATCAACCGCAAAACATGACGGTGGTGATGGTGGGAGGGATGCCGGAAAATCAAGCACTAGAGTTATTGAATGAGACTTTTTGTGACTTCGCTATTCCCTCGGAATGTCCGAATTTTCAAATAGAAGCAGAACCCCCCCTAGTCTCGATCAGAAGACAAGAAATAGAACTGCCAAGAATAGAACATAGCCGATTACTAATGGGGTGGCTAGGCTCAGGAGTAGAAAATATAGAAGATAACTTGGCTCTAGATCTGCTCTCAGTGATTTTAGCAGGTAGTCGCTCCTCAAGACTAGTCAGAAAACTAAGAGAGACTTTACAAGTAGTTATAGATATTGGCAGCAGTTTCTCACTGCAAAAAGATTCCAGTTTATTTACAATAACAGCCCATTTAGAAAGAGAATATCTAGAATTAGTAGAAGATAAGATAGTACGTGAAATTCTAGACTTACAAAAAAACCTCGTTGAACCAGAAGAACTCAGGAAAGCCCAAAAATTGTTTTACCATGATTTTCTCTTCTCTACAGAAAGCCCAGGACAACTCGCAGGCCTTTATGGCTATTATCATACTATTGCATCTCTGGAAATACCTCTAAATTATCCTGCTAAAATTAAACAATTGACTAGGGAAAATTTACAGCGAGTTGCTCAACAATATCTATCAGTTGAGCATTATGCAGTGACGATAGTTAAACCATTACAAAAAAGTAACTTGATTAAATGAACCAACCCTCAACAGTCTCTCCTATTTCTCCAGCGTTTAACTCCTTTTATCGTCACATTCTCAGCAACGGAATTACACTGCTACTCCAAGAAAATCCCGCTGTAGACTTAATTGCCGGTCGTCTGTTCCTAAAAAATGCTGGATCACGTTGGGAAACCAAAGAAAAAGCAGGACTCTTTCACCTGGTCTCTAGAGTGATCACCAAGGGAACCAAAAACTATTCAGCCGCAGAAATTGCTGACAAAATAGAATCTATAGGTGCATCTTTGGGAACAGATACAACTAATGACTATTTTATTGTAAGCCTGAAAACAGTTACTAGTGACTTTCCAGAAATTTTAGAGTTAGCAGGTGAAATTTTACGGGAACCAGTTTTTTCAGAAAGTGAAATAGAACTAGAAAAGCATTTAACTATACAGGGTATTCGTTCGCAACGTGAACAACCCTTTAATTTAGCTTTTAGTCAGTTAAGAGAGAGTATGTATTGTGATCATCCCTATGCCATCTCTATTTTAGGGAAAGAAGAATCAGTCGCTAATTTAACCCAATTTGATTTACAAGAATGTCATCAGAATTATTTTCGTCCAGAAAATTTAATTATTAGTCTCTCTGGCAACTTAAATAGTAAAAAAGCTATTCAGTATGTAGAAAAAGTTTTTGCTGATTGGCAAAATCCTCATTTCCCCCAGGGCCCTCTCAATTTACCCGAAGTTCTCAATCAGCCAGAATATAAGTTTATTCAACAGGATACACAACAGGCAATAGTCATGCTAGGCTATTTTGCCTCTTCTGTTTATAGTCCAGACTATCCTGCTTTAAAGTTACTTAATACCTATTTAGGTAATGGACTCTCTAGTCGTCTCTTTGTGGAACTGCGAGAAAAACGTGGTTTAGCTTATGATGTTTCTGCCATCTATCCTACTCGTATTGACCTTTCTCAATTTATTCTCTATATAGGGACTGCACCAGAAAATACTCAAATAGCTAAACAAGGACTGCAACAGGAAGCAGAGAGACTGGTTAAGATTAAATTGACTTCAGATGAACTACAAAGAGCGAAAAATAAATTGCTTGGACAATATGCTTTAGGTAAACAGACTAATGCTGAAGTAGCACAAATCTATGGTTGGTATGAAACCCTAGGACTAGGCGTAGAATTTGATAGTAAATTTGTTGAGCTTATTAATCAAGTTACTCCAGAAATAGCCCAAGAAGTTGCACAGAAATATTTTACTGCTCCCTACATTTCTTTAGTCGGTCCAGATGGCTTAGAAGGCTAATAAGCTACTGAAAACTTTTTTCCTTTCAGTCCCGTCAAATGAGCGAACTGAAAGTTATTAAGGTTCTGTTAAAACAACTTCGATTAAAACTCCATTGACCACCGTTTGACAATTTGTGGTAATTTCTGTATTAAGTTGGTCAATCATACGAGGGGTGACTGGAAAAGATGGATTGAGATAAATCATGATCCAATGGAAGCGACCTAATTTAGTAACTCCTAAGTAAACTAAAGGATAGCCTGCTGGTTCTATAATTTCGGTAATTTTGTCGTGTAAGGAATTGATTGTGGATGAGTCAGCGGATTTGCCAGCGATTTCTCCCATAGCATCAAGGAAAACCGATAATGGTTGTTTAAACAATAGAACGACCAGAATCAACACCATTAGAGAATCAATTATAGGTACAATGACTCGAAGGGGGGTTGTTTCTAAAAATGGAGCAATTCCAAAAGCAATTGCAATTACTGCAGTCGTAAAACCATCGATTAAAGAAGATATTTTTTCGGTTTTCAGAATGTCGCTGTTTTTTTTTGTTTTTAGCCAGTTGTAGTGATGGATGTAGGCTAATCCAAAACAAATAATCATCATTACAGTAGAATATAATACGATCATGCCAAAAGCTGGGTGTGATATTTCCTCTCCCCTTAAGTAGCTTATAATTTTGCCGATAGCGGAACAAGCTGCATATACAAATATACCCAAAATAATCAGGGAGCGAGAAGCAATGTAAATAGATTCTTCGGCATGATAGCCAAATGGGCGCAGATTATCCCATGGACGCATAACCCTTTCACCGATTTTGACCGCAACAAGGGAAGAGAGAAAGTTCACCCCAGAATAAAATCCATCCACTAAAAGCGCATCAGCATTGGCCACCCACGCCACAACTACTCCAGTAATCGCCATAAATAAATTCGCCCAGCGAGCTATTTTCAACGAGCGTTTTTCAAAGAAGCTAAAGGATTGAGAAAATTCAGTCATAATTTTAAAATAAGTAGGAACTTGAGTTAACATTATTTTACAATTGCAATTAAATACTTAATCGAATGCTTCCCTACTATCAAGTAATTCTTGTATTAGTATTTATCTATGCAACTTAAATATATCGGTAAATGCCCAAGCTAGGCTAAAAGTGCGGAAACCCATAAAGATTAACTTGAGTTATAAGAATTGCTCACTTAACCTTATCTTAATTGACTATCTTTTAATAAAAATGTATATTCAATATTGTGGTCTTGAAAAAATAAACAAGTCAATCTTTCGACAACTAAATAATACAAAGTAGTAATTTTACAGCCCACATTATTCTGTGGTTTGTACTGTTTTAAAATATGAGTTATCAAGAGGGTTAATCTAATGGATTTCAAGAAAGTTTTGTTTGTATCAGGAATACTATTGGGTAGTCATATCGCTCCTGCTTTTGCTTATAGTAATTTCGAAAGTATACAACTTGAACGGACGATAAATCAACTTTTCACTACCGAGATATGTTCAAGATGTAATTTGACTAGTGCCATCCTGACTGGTGCCAACCTGACTGGTGCCATCCTGACAGGTTCTAGAGGTTCAACCTTTATAGGAGCCAATTTAACAGATGCAATAGCGGAAAATGTAACTTATCTAAATGATAGTTTTCAAGGTGCTATATTAAAAAATACTGATTTTGCGAACAGTGATCTTGCAGGTTCTAACTTTACAAATGCAGTTCTTACAGGAACTAAATTCACTGGAGATAATCTAGAGAATGCTAATTTCAAGGGGGAAGATATCATAGGGGCTAACTTTACAGGAGCAGATCTCTTAGGAGCTAATTTGACACCAACTCAAATAGCAGAACTAGGCAATTTTACAGGTACATTACCAGATGGAACAGTAGAAGTTAACGGGACTCTAGTTCCAGAACCTCTAAATATCTTAGGAGCAATAGTCGGATTGGGTTTAATTGGTGGTTTAAAACGAAAGTTGAAATAAGTTCTAAGTAAATTTTAACCTTTTGTAATACGATTTTAAGGTACAGACCCAAGAATCTAAATCTATAAAAATTCATTCTTAGCAGCTTTTGCCAAAGCAGTCCATTCTGAATCTATGAATAAATTTCCTCAAAAACCACATTTATGGAGGTTAGCGGACTCGAACCGCTGACATCCTGCTTGCAAAGCAGGCGCTCTACCAACTGAGCTAAACCCCCGTTTTTTTCACTCACTTTTGCTATTATACACATAGATAACTTAAATAATCAAGTCTTTTTGGAAATTTCTTGGGCATGGCTGAATTTCTGATAGCAAGCTTCTATAAATTCGTTACTTTGACCGATGCAGCAGAGAAAAGGGAGACTATCTGGGAATATTGTCAACAACACCAGGTTCTCGGTAGTATCTTAATTGCGCCTGAAGGGATCAATGGCACAATTGCTGGTTTACCTGAAAATATGGCCGCAGTCCTCGCTTTTTTGCGCTCTGACAGTCGTTTAGACAGTCTAGAGTATAAGACATCATTTAGTAGGAAATTACCCTTTAAACGCCTAAAAGTTAAATTGAAAAAAGAGATCGTTACATTTGGCGTACCACAAGCCGACCCGCAGCAAGCAGTCGGTACCTATATACAGCCTAAAGAGTGGAATGGTTTAATAAAAGATCCTGAGGTCATGGTTATAGATACCCGGAACCATTATGAAGTGGAACTAGGAACATTCAAGGGTGCAATTAATCCAAAAACCGATTCTTTTGGGGAGTTTCCCGAATATGTGCGTGAAAATTTAGATCCTAGGCAACATAAAAAAATAGCTATGTTCTGTACAGGAGGTATCCGCTGTGAAAAAGCTACCGCATTTATGCTCAAAGAGGGCTTCCAAGAGGTTTATCATCTCAAAGGAGGTATTTTAGAGTATTTGCGGGAAGTCCCACCACAAGAGAGTCTGTGGGAGGGAGAATGTTTTGTTTTTGATGAACGAGTTGCAGTCAAAGAAGGACTAGAGGAAGGGACAGCATCAATGTGCTACTCTTGCGGTTATCCTATCCCTCTAGAAGAGAGTGAATGTCAGCATTGTAAGGGTGTAGGGTTTAGGGTTTAGGGTGTGGGTGCAATTCTGTTTAAAGTTTCAAAGCAAGAGACAAACCATCAGCCACAGCGATAACACTTAAAAAGATCCGACTATCCTGATATAGTTTCTCATTAAAAAGGCGAATGGCTTGAGTTCTTGTATCTTGTATGTTTGGATCAATGACTTGACCATCCCAAAGAACATTATCTATTGCTATTAAGCCACCTGGACGCACTAGGGTTAAACACTTCTCATAGTAACTATAGTAATTGGTTTTATCGGCATCAATAAAAGCAAAGTCAAAAGTATTGGCGGCACCCTCAGCAATGAGTTGATCTAAACTGTCTAAAGCAGGGGCAATATGAAGATCTATCTTGTGCTCTACTTTGGCTTCCTGCCAATAACGACGAGCAATTTCTGTAAACTCTTCAGAGATATCTAAGGCTATTACTTTTCCTTCAGGTGGTAAGGCTAAAGCCACTACTAGACTACTGTAACCTGTAAATACTCCAACTTCTAGGGTTTTTTTTGCTCCTAAAAGTTTTACCAGTAAAGCCATGAACTGTCCTTGTTCTGGCGCTATTTGCATATTAGCCAGGGTATGTTCTGCTGTTTCTAGTCGTAGTTTAGTTAGTATTTCAGGTTCTCTCAATGAGATAGAGAGAAGATATTCATAGAGATTTTTATTTAGTACAAAATTTTTGTTACTCATAAGATTTTAGGTAACTCTGAATAGGGGTTTTTAAAATATTCTGCAGCAGAAAACCGGAGTTCCTAGAACGGCTTTGTTAAAGAGTCAAGGGTTTGCTAATAAAAGCACCTACGGTTACTTCCCTGTTTTGATCGTAGATACCATCGTTACGATATGGAAGATTATGTACTGAATCGAGCAGCGATCCATGTTCCCCGATCCGGAGATCGACCCCTAGAAGTTCTCCTAAGGGAACATCTAGAGGTAGTTCTCCTGAAGTTCCATTACTGTTAGTTGTCAGGATAGTTACATCTATATCTACTTTGCTTAAGGCTTTGGCAGTCTTAGTACTATTTGACTCAGACCGCCATAGACTAGAGAAATAGAAGGAACTATCTCTAAAACGCACATTAAACCAAGGCCATAGCTGGTTGTTCCCAGCGTCCTACTGCTTTACCAATCACTGCTAGTTCTTGCATTAAACGATCAAACCGTTCAGGAGTAAGAGACTGTGGACCATCAGAGAGTGCTTTAGCTGGGTTAGGATGTACTTCAATCATCAGGGAATCTGTTCCCCCCGCGATAGCGGCCATAGCCATAGAGGGAACATATTCTGATCTTCCTGTTCCATGACTAGGATCTATCATTACAGGGAGATGGGTTAAGGTGCGTAATACTGGAAGAACTGATAGATCCAGAGTATTACGAGCATATTGACGATCAAAGGTGCGGATACCTCTTTCGCAGAGAATGACATTAGGATTACCTGCTGCTAGTATATATTCAGCTGCCATCAACCATTCTTCTATCGTGGCTGCCATCCCTCTTTTTAGTAGCACTGGCTTATCTTGTGCCCCGATTTTTTTCAATAAAGAGAAGTTCTGCATATTGCGTGCGCCGACTTGTAGAACATCAGCTACTTCGGCTATTTTAGCAATATCAGGAGAGTCCATTACTTCTGTAATAATGCCTAGACCACTTGCTTTTCTGGCTGCTGCTAACAATTCTAAAGCACTTTCTCCATGTCCTTGGAAAGCATAGGGAGAAGTTCTGGGTTTATATGCGCCTCCCCGCAGAAACTTAGCACCTGCAGATTTAACTCTTAAGGCTGTTTCTATGATCATTTCTTCGTTTTCCACCGAACAGGGACCTGCTACAACTACTATGGGATGATTGCGACCAATAGTTACAGGTCCATTAGGAGTAGGAACAGTGACATCAGTAGTCTCACCCTGGTGATATTCTAAACTAGCGCGTTTAAATGGTTTTTCCACCGCTAAAACGTATTCAATACATGGGCTTAATTCTTGTATTCGTAGGGGATCAAGTGCTGCGGTTTCACCAACTAGTCCAATTACTACTTTGTGCTTACCGACTATTTTTTCTGGTGCTAGTCCCCATCCAGTTAATTCTTGACTAACTCGTTCTATTTCAGCTTCTGTAGAGCCGACTTTCATCACGACGATCATGTAATGAGATTTCCTATTGTTTGAGTTATTTCTTTTATTAAAGCAAGGCTTTTAGGTTTCTTTGTAATCTTTTTCTTTCCCAGCTGAACTTAAGGCTTTATAAGTTCGACTGAAGTTTATCTTAAAGTCTGACCATCCTAAAAGGCTTCCTTTTCTTTCTTCATCCCAAGATGCTGAGAGGATTCCATAGGTTAAGCCTATAACCCCTAGACCAAATAAGCCTAAACTGACTGCTAAGACTAGGTATGGGGGAAGTTTTACTCCTCCTTTAACAATCCAGTAAAAGATGAAGAAAGAAGACATACCCAAGAAAGTGGGAATCCCACTAAATAAGGCCATCCTTTTCACCATTCTTTGACTGACTGCTTCTGGTATGCTCTTTAAACCCTCTTTACTCTTTGCTTCCTTACGGGTAGACCTTTGGTCAACGGCTGTAACAGGTTGTTTAACTGAAGGCGGTTGCTTGGGAGTCTTTTTCTTTTTCTGCTTTGGTTCAAAGGGGAGACGATTGCTTGGCTGGTCTCCTTTACTGTTAGGGGAAGACATAAAAGTCCTAATTTAACGACGAAGACCTAGATCCCCAATGATTGCTTGATAGCGTTCTTGCGAATCCTTCTGTATATAGGATAACAGACGCTTTCTCTGTCCAATCAATTTTAATAGTCCTCGACGGGAGGAATGATCTTTGGGGTTAGCTTGTAGATGTTGGCTGAGTTGGTTAACTCTCTCTGTCAGTAAGGCTACTTGTAATTCTGAAGAGCCTGTATCTGTTTCGTGCTTTTGATATTGCGTGATCAGTTCTTGTTTCCGTTCTTGCGTAAGTGCCATAGTTGTCTAATTTTCGACTTTAAATTACTGCAATCTACTATATTATCATCTTTCGGGGGAATCTTGTGGTCTCAGATGAAGTTCAATAAAGGCAACAATTGAGGACAGACCTTCAAGCGTCTTTAGGTTAGTAAAAACAAAAGGCTTATCCTGACGCATCAGTTTAGAGTCTCTTTCCATTACAGAGAGATCTGCGCCAACATAGGGAGCTAAATCTATTTTATTAATCACCAGCAGGTCTGATTTAGTAATGCCAGGTCCACCTTTCCGCGGTATTTTATCACCTGCAGCTACATCTATCACATAGATAGTCAAATCGACCAGTTCAGGACTAAAAGTAGAAGCTAGGTTATCTCCTCCACTTTCGACAAAAAGTAAATCTAAATTAACCCAACGCTTTTCTAGAGAAGAAATTGCTGCTAAATTCATAGAAGCATCTTCCCGGATAGCCGTATGTGGACAACCACCTGTTTCTACCCCTAAAATGCGTTCACTGTCCAAGAGAGCTTGTGATTTGACCAAAAATTGGGCATCTTCTTGGGTATAGATATCATTAGTCACTACGGCAATTTCATAATGATCTCGCATGGACTTACAGAGTTGATCCACTAAGGCAGTTTTCCCAGAACCTACAGGTCCAGCTATACCAACACGAAAAGTCTCCATTTTTTTACTTTAACCTCTCTACACTCCGTTTCAGTAAAACACTGTAAATTGGCTCACTCCCTAATAGATGTGCCGTTAAAGCTGAAAAAGTACAGGTAATTAATAACGGCAATACCAGAAAGTAGTTATCTGTTAATTCCATAGTTAACATTATGGAGGTTAGTGGCGCTCTAACTGTAGCTGCTACTAACGCTCCCATTCCAGCCACAGCGAAAGCAGTAGGATGAGGTAGTAATTGAGGAAACCAAAGCTGAAATTCTCTTGCTACACTCACACTGAAAATAGAGGCAATTGCTAACATAGGAGCAAAAACGCCGCCAATGGCTCCCGATCCATAACATAGCATCACTAGGGCGAAACGCCCCAAGCATAAGGCTAAGAGAACATAACTTGAGGTTTTATTGTTGAAAGCATCTAAAATAGCCTCATCACCACCACCTGTTAAGACAGGATAAGAGATAGAGAGAAGACCTATAATGCAACCAACCCATAGACCTCTTAGTTGATAAATTAGTCCTCGATGCTTATCGAACCAGTCCAGAGAACGGATGAGACAAAAATTGAAGGCATAACCTATAATACCTAGTCCAATTCCCAAAATAATGAAAATCCACAAAGAATCTAACGGAACCCGTTGAAATTGAGTAATTTTTAAAAAAGCATCTTGCCTGTAGAGTATTCGAGCGGTTATTGTCGCTGTACCACAAGCAATCATTAAAGAATGTAGAGCTAATGTCCAGGATTTAAACTGAGGGCGAATTTCCTCAGTGACAAATAAAATCCCCGCTAAAGGAGCGTTAAACGCTGAGGCTATCCCGGCACCTGCACCTGCCGCAATTAATATTTTAGTCTGTTCCCAAGAGGCTTTTAAAAAACTGGCGCTCATTTGGCCAATACTACCCCCCATGTGAACAGTTGGACCTTCAAACCCTCCTACCATACTCGCTCCAAGGCAGAAAATTCCTCCAAAAAACTTGACTGGTAAAACTCTTTTCCACTTCAAATCAAAGGTTTGATCGAGCGCACCCTCAATTTGAGGTATCCCGCTTCCACTCGTCTCAGGAGCGAATTCTCGCATTAACCAAAAGCTAAAATAAACCATGCTTCCAGCTATCAAAGTAGGGATTAACCAATTGATGAGAGGATAATCTTTGAGGCTTTCGGCAAGGTGCCCCCTTGAGGCGATAAGTTGATTAACTAAGGCTCGAAAGATGGCACTAATTAAGCCAATTAGAATACCCACTATAGCTGACCAAACCAGTACTATATCTAGCTTACTTTTCGCTTCTGCAAACCTTAGAGCACTCAGCTTAAAGTACTTAAATGAGGAAATTTTCCGGAGGATTTTTCTGTTCATGTGTATTTTTAAACATTTGTTGTGATTATGTGGAGAGAAAATAAGTAGTAAAAATTAGGATTAGTTGGCTATATGAATACAAAAAGTAGCCATCTTTTTGTACTCAGGTTCGTGTAAAGAAGAAATATCAGATTCTCTAGTTATATAGCGATCCTAAATGATTTGTGTAGCTAACTTCTCTGATAGAAGCAATTATTCTTGTAGGTCCGCCCCTTATGAGTGCCCTAAGTAGAGACAGATCCAACTCCCCCTATCTCCACTTGTCACCTAAAGCGATTTAGCTTATAATTTAGTTTTAAGCTAAATCGCATTTAAAATGCGTTTTAGCAGAAGAAATAGCTCCCTTTTTAGCTCCCTTAAAGGTTCAACTCAATTACTGGTCAGTAGAGAAAGCAAGAAATGAGCTTCTAGATAAAGAAGCCTTAAGTACTGCTGAAAAAGAAGAACTTCTCCAGTCTGTGGATGAATATTTTGAACAACTAAAAGCCTAAAAACGATAGGCTTCTTCCCGAGAAGCTTGGAACAATTTGTAAATATCTTCAATAGTTACAGGGTCACTCGTTTTAGATTCGTTCACAATATCTTTTATTTTATCTTTACTCCTAATGTCTAAAGCAACTTTAAACAAATCTATATACCTTGAAAATAATGGGTTCAACAATAGACAATTCTCAACAATCCACTGAAGGCGGACTAACAAACATTTCTGTAAATTATATTACTTCCGTCAAATTAAATGTTACTACACCAACCCCTTACACTTTTGGTAGTTCTGGTGCTGGTAACGGTCAATTTAACAGTCCTAATGCAATTGCTCTCGATAATCAGGGCAATGTCTATGTGGTAGATAGTGGCAATGATCGAGTTGAGAAATTTAACAGTAGTGGACAATACCTCTTGACAATTGGGCAGGGTTGGGGTAGAGGTAATGGGCAATTAGGCTATTCTACGGGTATAGCGACTGATAAGAATGGCAATGTTTATGTAGTAGATCAGAATAACAGTATAATTCAGAAATTTAACAGCAGTGGGGTTTTCCTGTCTCAATTTGGAGGTTCTGGCAGTGCAGGTGGCCAATTCAAAAATCCTAACGGGATCGCCTTCGATAGCAATGGTAATATTTATGTGGTAGATACTGATAACAATCGAGTTGAGAAATTTAACAGTAGTGGTCAATACCTTTCTCAATTTGGCAGTTTTGGTGATACTCCTGGGCTATTCGACAAGGCTATGGGAATAACGATCGATAGCAATAACAATATTTATGTAATCAATAATGGAAACGATCGCATTGAAAAATTTGATAGTAGTGGAAAATATCTCTCTACACTTAATCAGGGTTGGGGGTCAGGACAGGGACAATTAGGCTACTCTACTGGGATCGCCCTCGATAGCAGTGGTAATATTTATGTGGTAGATACTGGGAACAATCTCATTGAAAAATTTAACAGCAGTGGGCAATACCTCTCTCAATTGAACGGCTCTAACAGTACTAGTGGGCTATTCAAAAGTCCTAAGTCCATCGCCATTGATGGTAGTAATGACATCTATGTGGCAGATACTGGAAATAACCACGTACAAGTATTCCCTATAAGTATCAAAGCTCCCACTGCTACAAACGACACCTACAACACCACTGAAAATCAAACGCTGATAGTCCCCTTAGCTACAGGAATTCTAGCTAACGATACGGACCCGAACGGGAAAACCCTCACAACTAGCTTAGTTAACAAACCAATTCATGGTACACTTAACTTAAGTTCTAGTGGCTCTTTCAACTATATCCCAAACACAGGCTATACAGGGACAGATAGCTTTACCTACACAGCTAATGATGCTATTTCAAACTCCAATACAGCTACCGTCACATTGAACATTAACCCTGCTCCCTCATCCTATATTGTAGGAGCATACTATCCAAACTACGCAACTTATGCCATTAATTATCAAGTTGCTAATATTCCTGCTAATAAAATTAATCATCTCTTATACGCTTTTGCTCAAACTGATGCCAAAGGAAATGTCACCTCTACTGATACTTGGGCAGATACCGATCAGACATTTAATGGTAAATATACTCAGGCACAATCTCAATCTCACCAAGCAGGGAATTTTGCCGAATTACGAGCACTGAAAGCTACTAATCCTAATCTCGTTAGTATGATTTCTATTGGAGGCTGGACATTATCCAATCATTTTTCAGCAGTTGCTTCAACAGACTCTTCTCGCAAGACATTTGCAGCCTCTGCCATTAGCTTTATGCTCAAAAATGGTTTTGATGGTATTGACATTGATTGGGAATTTCCTGTCAGTGGGGGTTTAACTGCTGGTACTCGACAAGATAAACATAATTTTACTTTGTTGCTAGATGAGTTACACAAGGAACTTAGTGCGCTCCCGGGTAAACATTATCAACTGAGCGTTGCGGTTTCACCTAACTTTCAGGATATTGTCAAAGACTATGAACCTGCTCTAATAGCAAAGGATGTTGACTTTTTCAATGTGATGAATTACAACTACTATGATTCTTGGAGTACTACAACAGACAATCAAGCACCTTTATATGCTGACCCCAAAGATCCTACTTATTACAAGACTCAATTAAATATTAACTACACCATACAGCAATATATCAAGGCTGGAGTACCAGCTAGTAAACTAGTGATGGGAGATCCTGCTTACGGAAATACTTGGGCAGGAGTTGCGCCAGGTCCTAATAATGACGGTCTCTTTCAATCGGCAACAGGAGGAGGTCCTGGGGATCACAATTATGGTGGACCTACTAGTAATGTTTTTACCTACGCGGAACTCTACAATAAGATTAATGATCCTACCAGTGGTTATAAAGCTTATTGGGATAGTGCGGCTCAAGTTCCCTATATCTATAACTCCTCTTTGAAAGTCTTCAGTACCTATGAAAATAGCCAGTCTATTACGGCTAAGACAAACTATATCAAAAATCAAGGATTAGCAGGGATGTTCTTTTGGGATGCTTCGAGTGATTTACCTGCTAGTAATTCTAATTCTTTAATTAATGTTGCATCTTCTCAACTTCCTCACTAAATAAGCTAAAACACATTAGTATAATATATGCTCATCAGACAATAATTAGAGAACTGGATTAAAGCAACACTTACAGCAAATTTAGATCAAATGAAGCCCATATTAAAATGCTAAAACCCATGCGGGGCGCAGCCCCGCCCCCTGGTTAAGCAAGCTTATCTGGTCTCGAACTGCTGTAGGACAATAACTCTAGGTTCTCTCTTGGGGCTTTACCCAATACCCCTACGAACAAAATTGTAGAAGCCACAGGATGGAGAAGAAATGCTAATGGAGACATCGAACTTATTGCTGTAGGGACTACAATTAGTCCTGAACCAGTATTTAATTCTTGTGGTGGGGTACGATGAGCCAGAAAAGCAGAATTATATATACTTGGTACTGTCCCCACTTGTCACCTAAAGCGATTTAGCTTATAATTGAGTTTTAATGTATTTCACTGAGGGAGAAACTCATGGCTATTCTAACTTTGGAAAATGGGACAGTCTATACTAAATTAGAAGAAATAGCTCCCTTTTTAGCTACCTTAAAAGTTCAACTCAATTACTGGTCAGTAGGGACAGCGAGACAGGATCTTCTAGATAAAGAAGCCTTAAGTCCTGCTGAAAAAGAAGAACTTCTCCAGTCTGTGGATGAATATTTTGAACAACTAAAAGCCGAAAAAGGTTATCAAACTAGGGATCTAATCGTTCTATATCCCCGGATGGAAAATCTCGCCACCCTACTTAGTAAATTTGAATTAGCTCACAAGCACGCCGATGATGAAGTCCGCTATATCCTAGAAGGAGAAGGGGTCTTTGGCTTTGTGTTACCTGATGGAAGTCAAGCAGAACTGACAGTACAAGCCTCAGAATATATCAATGTGCCTAAATTAACTGAACACTGGTTTCATCTAACTAGTTCTCAAAGAGTGAAAGCAGTCCGCTACTTTACTAATAATGAGGGTTGGGTACCTGTCTATACAGGGACAGTCATTCGGTTCCCCGCCTTAGTTACTAAGTAAAATGAGTATAGAAGTAGATTATCTCTTTCCTGCAGGAACCGATGCTCAAAAACAAGCAGAAATGATCGCCATTGGACAGACTGCAGGAACATGGACAGCTAAATATGCCCATAAAGAAGAATCAATAAGGCAGTATCTAGGGGAAGTGGTCAGTATAGACTATTTAGAGTCAGGTTCTATAGTCTCCAGAATCCGCTTTCCTGAACATAATGTAGAAAATGATATCTCCAGCCTTTTAACCATGATCTTCGGCAAATATTCAATGGCTGGAACTGCCAAAGTAGTCGGGGTACATCTACCCAAGAACTATGGGCTACGTCCTAAATTTGGTATTACTGGTATCAGGGAAAAGTTAGGTATTTGGGATCGTCCCTTAGTAATGTCTATTTTTAAACCAGCTTTAGGACTCTCTGCTAGTGACCATGCTGCTATTTTAGAAGAAGTAGCCGAAGCAGGATTAGATTTAATCAAAGATGAAGAGCTTTTAGGTGATTTAGCCTCAGCACCTACTTTAGAACGCCTCAAAGCCTGTCTAGAAGTCTTAGAAAGGCAACAAGCTAAAACAGGCAAAGCCATGTTATATGCAGTTAATGTCACAGGTCGGGCGGATTTACTGTTAGACAAAGCACGTCTTTTAGTAAAAAATGGTGCTAATGCCCTCTTGCTAAATGTCTTAACTTATGGTTTTTCAGTTTTAGAAGCAATAGCCGCAGATCCAGAAATACAAGTCCCCATTTTTGCCCATCCAGCTTTTGCTGGGGCGCTCTGTGGATCACCTGACTTTGGCTTATCCTATTCTGTCGTCTTAGGTGTTCTGTTGGCTCATGCGGGAGCAGATGCGGTCTTATATCCTGCTTCTTATGGGAACTTACAGTTAAAAGCTGACCAAGAGAAAGAAATTAAAGAGATTTTACACTCTCGGAATGTCTTTCCTGTGCCTTCAGCAGGACTACGGCCTGCTATTGTCCCACAAGTTATTAAGGACTATGGCCTAGATGTAATTCTCAATGCGGGAACAGGTATTATGGATCATCTATCAGGACCTGGTGAGGGGGTTAAAGCTTTTTTACAAGCTGTACAAAGTAGCCTTAATTCTTGATTAGAGTAATTTGAGAGCAAACTAACATAAAACCAGGGGGCGAGGCTTGCGCTCCGTATGGGTTTTAGCATTTTATCTAGACTTCTTTTAATTAGAATTTGCTGTAAAATCAAAGAGTTGTAAGAAACGTAAAAGTGCAAATATGTCTGACACCATTTATACAGATCAGCAACTGAGAGTTTGGTTACGTGGACTATTAACTATAGCTTGGGCAGACGGTCACTATGAGCCCGAAGAACAAGCTACTGTGTCAGAAATAATTCATCAGATCACTTCGATTGACCCTAATAGTCAACTCCCTCTAGAACCCATTTCTAGTCAAGAGTTGGTAGGGGTTTTGGGGCATGATGCAACAATAGCTGAGGAGTTTGTCAGGTCTGCAGTACTAGTAGCAATAGCTGACGGGATTTACTCCCCCGCCGAATTTAACCTAATACATCAATTCAGCGAAGCACTAGGACTGAAATTAGAGGTATTATCTTCTTTAGAAGAGACATTGTGTAATCATCATCCCGATGCGCCAACAGGTTCTTTAACAGGGGGACATGTAGAGGATCATAGTCTGCTGCATCCCGTCAAAGACTGGTTAGATCAAATGGAGATTAAAGATTCTCGTATAGCTCGTTTCTTATGTAAGATGATACCTGCTCAATGTCCTTTTGCCAGAGATATTAAACTCTTTGGACATAAAATAGTGCATATACCTCCTATGTGTAAAATAAACCCTCTCTATGATCAGTTAATGGGATTACGGTTTAGAGCTTTATCTTTTTTAGCTGATGAATGTCACGAGGATATCTCGGAATATATACAATAAATGCAATTTATCGATCAAGCAACCATAGAAGTTTTAGCAGGAAAAGGCGGAGATGGGATTGTCGCCTTTCGCCGAGAAAAATATGTGCCTGCAGGTGGTCCATCGGGAGGCAATGGCGGGAAAGGAGGATCGATCTATCTAGTCTCGGTAGAAAACCTCCAGACCTTACTCGACTTTCAATATGCCCGTTCTTTTAAAGCCGAGGATGGGAAAAGAGGCGGTCCTAATAATTGTACAGGAGCCAATGGAGGAGATCGCATCATCAAGGTTCCTTGCGGAACAACAGTCTATGATGCTGATACAGGAGAAATGTTAGGAGATTTAATTAAAGAAGGGCAGACTCTCTGTGTAGCCAAAGGAGGAAAGGGAGGACTAGGAAATCAACATTTTCTCAGTAATCATAACCGCGCTCCTGAATATGCACTACCTGGACTAGAAGGAGAAGTGCGTAATCTGCGTTTAGAGCTAAAATTACTGGCAGAGGTAGGAATCATAGGTCTTCCCAATGCGGGTAAGTCTACCTTAATTTCTGCGCTCTCTTCAGCTCGTCCCAAAATCGCAGATTATCCTTTTACAACGCTAGTCCCTAACCTCGGTGTGGTGCGTAAACCGACAGGAGATGGCACAGTCTTTGCTGATATTCCTGGGCTTATTGAAGGTGCTCATGTTGGGGTTGGACTAGGATATGATTTTTTACGTCATATTGAAAGAACCCGTCTTCTTCTACATTTAGTTGATCTTACTTCAGAAAACCCTCTAGAAGATTATCGAATTATTCAAGAAGAACTAAAGTCTTATGGTCGGGGGTTAGGGGAACGTCCTCAAGTTGTTGTCCTTAATAAACTCGATGCTGTTAGTGATAGAGATCTAGAAGAGTTAAAGAATAATTTGGCTGCTACTACTAATCAACCAATTCTATTTATTTCAGCCGTCACTAGAACGGGTTTAGATGAACTGATGCAAGTAGTTTGGCGCAAACTAGACTCTTTAAATGAAGATAGTTTATTTGTATACTAAGGAGCAGGCAAAGAAAGCGTTACAAATCAATTTTTTTTATCTTGTAGAATTAATTGAACAAGCATTAAGGATCTCATGATCAACTTCACTCAATTTTTCTATCGGTTCAAAGCCATTGAGAGATAGTTTATTTTGGGGAATTTTTTCTGAGGCGATAGGACCTGTAATAGATCTTATGCCTATTTCCTGTGCATAGACTGTTCCATTGTTGGGATCAACAAAAGAGAGTTCTAGTTGTTCTCCTTTGACAATACCTTTAAAGCAGTAAAAGTCGGCGTTAGGGCGATAGACTGCGCCACTGACTTGACCAGATTTGACCTTCAAGAGGAGATAGTCTTTCCCTATTTGATAAGGTTTAGCCACTTCTCCATATAGGTAATTACCATCTGTTAGAATCGACGGATCAGCATTGGCCTTGACATTTGTGCCTAATAGAAAACAACTGACTGAGGCTAATACTAGATTAGTTATTTTTGAGGGACACATCTTACAACTCCCCCTTCGCGAAGTTTATATACCTCTATTTTAAATTCTTTTGAGCAAGGCTTGAAGGGGGAAATACCCCCCATCTTGTTAGCTTGCTAAGTAGTCTCGCACATTTGACTTTCTTCTGCGTAGATGAGCGATAGCTTGATGCTCTAGCTGACGCACTGTCTCTCGCGAGATACTTAATCTTTGACTTATTTTGGCTAAAGATAGTTCTTTGCCATCTTCTAGTCCATAGCGTAATGAAATTACATCTCTCTGTTGTGGGGTCAATTCTGCTAGGAGATTTTCCAGATCTTGACGGAGCAATTCTGAAGTAATGTGATCATCAGGTGAGATGTTCTTGTCTTCTAGGAGTTCAGACAGTTCTGTATCTTGATTGTCCCCTACTCTGACATCTAATGAAATCGGCTGACGTGAGAGGCTCAAAAATTCTCTAATTTCTGCTGGTTCTAATTCTAGAGCGGTTGCTACTTCTATAGGGGTAGCACTCCTACCTAGTTGTTGTGATAGCTCTCTTTGGGTTTGTTTGATCTTGTTCAGCTTTTCCATGATGTAAATAGGTAGTCTTATTGTTCTAGCTTGTTGCGCTATAGCACGAGTTATCGCTTGCCTAATCCACCAATAGGCATAGGTTGAGAATTTGTACCCTTTGGTTGGATCGAATTTTTCTACGCCTCTTTCTAGTCCTAAACTTCCTTCCTGGATTAAATCTAGGAATTCCATATTCCGCTTTTGGTATTTTTTAGCGATAGCTACAACTAGACGCAAGTTCGCTTCGATCATACGTCTTTTGGCTCTCTCTCCTTGTTGCAAAACTTGCTGAATTTCTTTTTCCGTGATTTTCAAGAAGGCTGATAATTCTGTTAGACTGAGCTCGTGCCCGATTTTGCGATGGATTTCTTGTCTGGCTTCTAAAAGGTTCATCATCTTCTGTACTTGCTTCCCATAGACTATCTCTTGCTCATGGGTCAGCAGAGGAACCCGCCCGATTTCATGTAGATAGGTTCGGACCATATCTACAGTAAAAGTGCGCTGCTTCGGGGACTCATTCAATTTAGGGGTTGGCATCTGTACAGTTCTGACTCCTTGATTTGGTAGAAAGTTTGTGTCTTTAGTATTCCTAAATTTCAGGCAGACTTTTTTAGCTTTGAACTAGTTATCTCAAGAAAATTTTATAGTAAGGCGACTGCTTGTTGACTCCCTCAGCCACTTCCAACTGGCGGAAACATCCCAAAGGGACTGCGGGGAGTCTGTGGAATCTTTGCCCTTTACGGCTGAGAGCTTCAAATGACATTATCCAAGTTAGCAGATGTTGAATTTTCTATTTATCCCTCTAAAGAAGGATTTGTTGAAAAGAAAAGTATTTTTAGGCAGATTCAAATATTTGCGGCTCTTAAAGAGCTAGACTTCGCTCAAACGGAATAGATAATTTAAAATTGACTTTATATCTTTAGAGCGATTAAGCTGTTTGATTCGAGGTGTTAACTTGAATTAGAAAGCTTACCGGATTGAAAGTTTCATCGTTGTGAAGCATTAATTGCCTATCGAAGTTGAGAGAATACAGGTAGGCACCCCTCAGTTCTTAACAGCTTGAGAAATAACGTTGCAGAGTTTTTGTCGCTTTCTCTGTTTTGTTGCCATCTAATAGAAGATAAAATTCTTCCTCAGAACGGTCATAAATGGCAAATACAAAAAGGTATATTTATTTTCGTACTTATGTTCAAGCAAATCGAATCTCACTCTTAAGGAGAAATTTAAGAAATGGTTTCTACTCTACCTGATCAAAAACGTCTAGCGATTGCAGAAAAATTAGCAGACATAAGAGCCGTACAAAACTTGTTAATTGCCAATGAACAGCAGTTTCTCCAGGAAACCAACGACCAAGAAGTCCGTGAGCGTTTGTCTAAGCTCCTAAAAGATGATCAAAAGAATTTAGAAGTTATAGAAACTGTAATTGTTCAGTATGGTGTTCATTGCGATCCATCTGATGATCTCAAAGAAATCGTTCAGAAAACAGAGCGAGCAATGAAAGGTTCAGATTTGAGCTTTTATCAGAAGATTTTTCAGCACGAACTGCTCAAACATGCACAAGTTCTATCTGGTTTAGTCGTTCACAAAGCTGCTCAGGTAGTAGGTGCTGACGTACAAGTAGCCATTACTCCTTTGAATACCGTCAACTTTGAAAACCGTGCTCATCAAGAGCAACTCAAAGGAATGTTAGAAGTATTAGGAACTTTTGAATTAACCGGTCAAGAGCCAGAAAATGGTGTTTGGGCTCGGGTTAAAGATACCATAGCAGTGTTTATCGGAACGGAAAATAGTGCATTTACTCAGGGTCATGATAATTCAGCTCTAAACATTCAAGATGTTATCCGTATGGATCATCAAAAAGCCAAAACTCTGATCAGCGAGATTGAAAAGTCCAAGGAGTCACAAACAATACTAGAGTATTTTGTCCAACTAGTTGCAGATTTAACTGTGCATTCTAAGGCTGAAGAAGAGGTTGTTTATCCTGCAATTCGCCCATTTTACGGGGAAGATAATACCCAAGAACTTTATCAAGAGCAGGCAGAAATGGCTAGAGTTTTAGAGCAAATGATGTCTCTCAATCCCACTTCACAAGAGTTTAAGTCTCACCTTAACCGTGTGAAAGAAATATTGGGAGATCACACTCGTCAAGAGGAAAGTACAATGTTTGCTGCTCTTAGCTATAATTTTTCTACCGCTCAAAGCGAGCAATTAGCAACTCATTTCCAAAAAGCTAAGAAGCATTTACAAATTCAAACCCAGTCTACTAATAAATCTCACTAGCTCTGGTTATTGGCGGATTCTAACCTAGAGTGAAAGACCACCATGGTACCTAACTGTTAAGCTTAGCAGTTGGGTACTATGCCTTTTATATATAGAATAGCGCCATTCTACCTAGCAAAATTGCTGACTCAGTTATAAGAATCTGCTCACTATGCACAAAAGCCAAGACAGACTCCTGACTTTTGTGCATAGTGAGCATAAGAATTTTAGTTACTGTTTCCTTTGACTGAGATTGTTTAAATCGTTTAACCACTTCTATGCCATCTATGTCTGGTAGGCCAATATCTACAATAGCCACATCTGGTTAAGCATTTTCTAGCACCCTGAGTCCTTGTAAACCATTGGCTGCTTCCCTCACGATTTCAATGTCATCTAGCCCTTGTAAAGGCGTTACTAGTCCTATGCCTGTTAGATCATGATCTTCAATGACGATTACAAGGATTTTATTCATGGCTCGATTCCAAATTTTAAATATTTGTCAGCTTAAAGATTAATACCAAGTTAATGTTTATTATAATTACTTCTATATTAGTAATAAATGAGTGAAGAAGTTAGATAATCAGTCGACCTACAGCAAATTCTAATCAAATGAAGCCCAGATAAAATGCGCTCAACCATGGGGACTCGCTTCCCTAGTTTTGTATTATATTTGGTTTCAAATTGTTTTAAGCAAAGTACTTATTAAAAAAACTTATTTTGAGTTCAGAAGTGGTAATGGATAGCGAAGCCCTTAAATCAAACAGCAGTAATGGCATAGTATTAATAGTTAAAAATGATAGCAATCGCTCCCAGGATGTTGCCAGACTCTTGCGGCCAGCCCATTATCAGGTTACTGAAGTTTTCCTAAATGTTGAAGATTTTTTCCTGACAGTCGAGCAAGCAGATCTGATTATTCTTGACCTTAATCTGCCCAATAGTGAAGGGATAGAAATATGCCGAATATTGAAAACAAATCCTTCAACCTCATTGCTCCCTATACTGTATCTGTTAGAAGAAGAGAGAGTCAGAACACAGGAGCAAATTGAAAGCTTAGAGAATAAAGCAGATAGTTATCTAGTTCACCCTATCAACCCAATAGAATTAATCACCAGCGTCAGAACACTAATGCGAA